>Ga0116178_10000096_pt1 | contig 70865 bp, 53 predicted proteins | sample AD_STIC12_MetaG_FD_89880 | JGI IMG/M metagenome (GOLD analysis project Ga0116178, IMG submission 89880) | Active sludge microbial communities of municipal wastewater-treating anaerobic digesters from USA - AD_STIC12_MetaG | ecosystem: Engineered > Bioreactor > Anaerobic > Digestate | place: USA...
ACGAACCAGGCGTGCTGGGAGGCGTCCTCCATCCGCTTGGAACGCGTCTGCGCCGTTCCCGTCTTCCCCGCCACGGGGACCTTGAGGCCCGAGAGCCGCGACGCCGTTCCGGAGGCGACCACCATGCGCATGCCGTTTTTCACCACGGCGAGCGTGCGCTGCGAGAGGGGGATCTCCCGCATCTTGACGGGCCGGAAGGTCTGCACCACCCTGCGGTTGTCCTGGGAGCGCACCTCCCGGACCAGGTTCGGCTTGAAGATGATTCCATTGTTCACGATTCCCGAGACGAAAGCGGCCATGCCGATGGGCGTCGCCGAAATGAAGCCCTGCCCGATGGAGAGGTTCACCGTATCGCCGTCGTACCAGGTCTGGCCGAAGGTCTTCTGTTTCCACTTGCCCGAGGGAATGAAGCCCGGGATCTCCCCGGGGAGGTTGATGCCGGTCTTCTCGCCCAGCCCGAAATAGCCGGCGTACTCGAGGATGCGCGTTGGCGTTGTGCGCAACCCAACCTGGTAGAAATAGACGCTGCACGACTTGCAGATGGCCCACTCCATGTTGTTGGTGCCATGGACGTCGTAACAGAAGAAGTCCTTGTCCACGTACCCCTTCAGGGTGTATTTCCCGGGGCAATACAGCTGCGTCGCCGGGTCCCAGCGCTCGGATTCGAGCGCGGCGATCGCCGTCATGAGCTTGAAGGTCGACGCCGGGGGGTACTTGGACATGATGGCCCGGTTGAGGAACGGCCGCTCCTTGTCCTCCATGAGGTCCTTGATGGTGGTGACATTGTCCTTGGAGATGATAAGGTTCGGGTCGTAATCGGGCTTGGAGAGCAGGGAGAGGACCTCGCCGCTGGCCGCCTTCATCACGATAACGGAACCCTTGGGGTGCGCTTCCATCGCCTCGTGCGCGATCCGCTGGATCTCGTAATCGATGGTGAGGACCATGTTGCTCCCGGACACCGGATGCAGTCCCACCTCCTCCACGTCGGTGCGCTTGCGAACGTCCACGATGCGGCGAATGTAGCCGTCGGACCCGCGCAGGAGGATGTCGTGTTCGCTCTCCAGGCCGGCCTTGCCGACCTTCTGGTAGTGCCGGTACCCGAAATTCCTGAGTTTTTTAAATTCCTCGCGGCTGATGCTGCCGGTATACCCCACTGCGTGCGCGAACATATTCCCGAAGTTATAGACCCGCACCGTGGAGGCCTCCCAATCGATGAAGGGAAACTTGTCCTGGTGGGTGGCGAGCGTCACGATGGAGTTGAAATCGACGTCCTCCTTGATGGTCACGCGCTCCCAGGGATTGAGTTTGGCGATGCCCTCGACGGTCTCATCGTACGGCAGGGCGAGGAGTTTGCAGAGCCGCCGCATGACCGTGCGGTACTCGTCCTTCTTCTTGAAGTTGGAGGGCACCATGGTGACATTGAACGACGGGCGGTTCGAGACGATCACCACGCTCTTTGCGTTCGGGTTGAAGTTGCGATCGTAGATCTCGCCGCGCGCCGCCGGAATGGGGACGTAGTTCTCCATGTTCATCCGCGACTTCTCCCGATACTCGTCGCCGCGGATGAGCTGCAGGTTGATGATCTGGACCACGATCACGAAGATGACCAGCGTGACGACGCCCAAGAAAAAGAACATGCGCATCCGGAATGCTTCCAACATTCTGGTCCTGAGCGACTGCTGAGGCATGGATCAGTACCCCTCTCGGGACAGTTCGTGCTCGAAAAGGCGGTCGAGCAGGAAGAAGAGCGGCGGGGCGAGGATGGCGTTGTAGAACGCCTCGGGGATGATGATGCTTAAGATGTCGGACACGGCCGCCTGGTGAAAAACGAACGCCAAAAACAGCGAAAGAACGCCCTTCGCCAGCGATGCGATGAACAGCAGGAGCAGCACCGTGAGGATGTTCTCCTTAAAGACGGCACGCCCGAACATGCCGACCACGAACCCGAGCGCCATCTTCGAGAAGGCCAGGAACCCGATGGGCGAATTGGAGATCGCGTCGTGCAAAAGGCCGCCCACGAAACCCGTGACCTCGCCGTAAAACGATCCGAACGAGTAGCCGAAATAGATGACGATGATAAACAGGAGGTCCGGCTTCACGCCGGCGATCCGCAGCACGTCGAACGAGGGATGCCCCTGAATGACCAGCGAAGCGATGATGAGGCCGGCTGTGATGAGATAAGTAAAGATCATATCACTCCCCCAGCAGCTCCAGCATGGCCTTGTCGGGCTCCTTCTCGATCACGTACACCTCTTCGATCCGGTCGAAGTCGATGATGGGCTGCACCAGAACGCGCTGGAAGGAATTCGAGTCCATGAGATTGGTCTTGGCCACCTTCCCCACCATGAGCCCCGCCGGGAAGATGCCGCCCTGCCCCGAGGTGACCACCAGGTCGCCGAACTTCACGACGGTGGACTTGCTGATATAGTCGATGAGGCACAGGCTCGAATTCGCCGTGAAGCCGGACAAGAGCCCCGGGTAGCGGCTCTCCTGGAAGACCACGCCGAGCTTCATGGTGCCGGAGATGATGGGCTGGATGCGCGAAACGAACCGGCGGACCTCGATCACCTTGCCCACCACGGCCTTGTTCTCGCCGTTGAAACCGATGACCGGCATGTTCACGGCGATGCCGTCGCCGGTTCCGCGGTCGATGACGATGGTGCGGAACCAATTGTCGGGGTCCTTGGAGATTATCCGCGCGGGGATCGACTCGAACTGCACCTGGGGCCGCATGGACAGCATCGCGCGCAGTCGGTCGTTCTCGCGCCGGATCTCCGAGAGCTCCTCGGAGGCCGTCTCGAACTGATTCAGCTTCTTTCGCGTTCGTTCAAGCTCGTCGCGCACCGAACGGAGCTCGGTGAACCCGGCCCAAAGCAGGTGGACGCCCCCCTGGACCTTGTGGTAGCCGAACTGGAATGGCAGGATAAACATGTTGCCGACCCCCTCGATGCTCATGGTGAAGGTGGTCGACTGGAGCGACAAGGCGATGATGCAGAACAGGGTGAAGAAGATAAAGCAAACGATGGTTCTGTTTCGTATAAGGAATTCGAGCATTGCATCATACGTCCACAATCATAAGTACCATGCGCGCATGCGCATGGCGTTGCTTCGCGAGACGCCGGGGACGGCGATTTCGCATGGCGCGGACGCAAACCGACAGGCGTCCGCGCGGCCCCCTTACTTGAGGTTCGCCCGGTACAGGTTCTTGATTTCCTCGAGGAACTTGCCCGCTCCGAGCACAACGCAGGTGAGCGGGTTCTCGGCCCGGATCACCGGGACGCCGGTCTCCTTGCTTATGTATTTGTCCAGGCCCTTGAGGAGCGATCCGCCGCCGGTCATGACGATGCCGCGCTCGACGATGTCCGCGGCGAGCTCGGGGGGCGTCTTTTCAAGCGCATGCTTGATGGCCTCGAGGATCTGGTCGGCCGGCTCCTTGAGCGCCTTCCGGATCTCGGCGGAATCGATTTCCAGGGTGCGCGGGAGGCCGGATATGGCGTCCCGGCCCTTGATTTCCATCGTTTCGATCTTCTTTTCGGGAAACACGTTTCCAATGCGGAACTTCACGTCCTCGGACATGCGCTCGCCGAGCACCAGGTTGTACTGCGTGCGCATGTATTTCACGATCGCCTCGTCGAACTCGTCGCCGGCGATGCGGATTGAGTCGGCGATCACCATGCCGCCCAGGGAAATGACCGCGATCTCGGTGGTCCCGCCGCCGATATCGACGACCATGTGGCCGGCCGGCTCATGGATCGGGATATTCGCGCCGATCGCTGCCGCCAGCGCCTCCTCTATAAGGAAGATTTCACGGGCGCCGGCCTGTTCGGCGGACTCTCGCACGGCGCGCTTCTCCACCTCGGTGATGCCCGACGGCACGCCTATGACCACGCGCGGCCGCACGAGGGCCTTGCGCTTGTGCACCTTGGTGATAAAATACCGGATCATCTTTTCGGTCGTTTCGAAATCGGCGATCACCCCGTCCTTCATGGGGCGGATGGCGACGATGTCGCCGGGCGTCCGGCCGAGCATCCGCTTCGCTTCATGGCCCACCGCCAGGACCTTTCCCGTGCTCGTTTGACAGGCGACGACCGACGGCTCGCTGAGCACGATCCCCTGCCCCTTCACATGAACGAGCGTGTTCGCCGTGCCCAAATCGATTCCCATGTCGTTCGAAAACATGCTGTAAAACTTGTCGAAAATCATTTATCGTCTCCTGTGGATTGTCCCGCGCGATGGTTTTGCCCGGTAGTAAATTTTACCGCCGTTTTTTGTCAAGCCATTATCCGACAAATACCGGCCTCAGCGCGCGCCGAGAAGTTTTTTTACCTCTTCATTCGCCGCGTCTGCGGCGAGCGCCTCGGTCCAGAGGGCCGTCGCACGCGCCTTGTTTCCCAGCGCGGCGTGCGCCTTGCCCGCCTGCACCTTGACCGCGGCGTCGTTTTTATCGAGCATGAGCGCGTGCTCGAAGTGGTCGGCCGATTCGCGATACAGCGCCTGGATGTAATAGATCCGTCCGAGGTTGGCGTGCGCATTCTTGAGCGCCGCGGCGTCCTGGCTCGACTGCAACACCTTCTTGTACTCGCCGATCGCGCTGGTGTAGCGCTTTCCCGTCCGCTCGAGCGCGGCGAGAAACAGCAGGCCCTCGACGCCCTCCGGCGCGCCATACCCCCGCATGATCGCAAGCCCGGGCTCGACAGCGCCCGCCATCACCGCGAGGGTGGCCAGCACCCGCGCCTGTTCGGGCATTCCTTTAAGGCGGTCGGTGTCGTACCGCTGCACCAGTGCGTACAATTCGTTCGGCGATGCGAAATTGAGGTAGAGCATCGCCCGCGCGAGGTAGAGATGGTTCTCCGTGACGTCGTCCTTCTTGAGCAGCGCGAACCCTTTGCGGATGTCCTTGATCGCCTGCATGAACTCCCGTCGCGCCGCGGCGTCATGGACGGTCAGCGCATCGTCTATCACCATGCGGGTGAAGGAACGGTTCACCAGCTCCTCCCCGAGCTGGTAGTGTGCGCGCCCGGCGAGAAAAAAGGTGTCCGGATCGATCTCATTGTCGGTTTTTGCGCCATCGCATTGCTTCGTAAGCTCGACAAGCTGGGTCCGCCGCAGCGCGGGGTCCTTGACCGCCTGAATGCGACTGATTTTCGCATAGAGCTTATTGTAGGAATACTTCCAAAACATCAGATGGCTTCGATAGGTATAGCCCAGGAAGATTATTACGCACAGGCAAACGGCGATAAACAGGAACTTGACCAGCTTGTTGTCCCGTTTCTTTGATTTATAGCGGTAATACATAATTACACTTGACCCTTCTTGTACTCGTTATAGCGGATGATGATCTCAGAGGCGATGGCGCCCCCCCGTTCAAAAATGAACAGACGGACCGTATCGCTGTCCTTGAGCGAAAGCGCAAGATACCCGCTTCCCGCGCGGAGGTCGGCGATCCGATAGAAATCGTATCGATAGAACTTCTTCCCAATGTAAAAATTGACGCCGTCGCGCGCCTGTTCAAGCGCGCCCCGGCCCACCCGCCTGATTTTCGAATACGCCGCCAGCGATGGATCGATGGCGGTGTCGCCGGCGTAATAGTCGATCACGTTCGAGGCGTCCTCGTAGAGCACCGCATAGGCGGCGCCATCCGCGGCGTCCGTCGATGACGCCGGATCATCCGCACCCGCGCGCGACGCCGGCGCATCGGTCGAACCGGCGGCGTCAGTCGCTCCGGCATCGGACCCGTGCGCGAGACCGGCTTCATTGGCCGGCTGATCACGCGGCGCATCCTGTCGCGCATCGGCGCCGGACGTCCATTCATGCGAACAGCGCATGTCGTCGAGCGGATGGCGCTCGCGCACATCGTGGGGCGCGTCGATCCGCTCGGACGCGGGGACCGGGCGCGGCGGCAGAACGTCGCGCAGCGCATCGGCATCGCTGTCCCGCGGGCCCGTCTCCAACGGTTCGCGACCCGCACGGGCCGTCGGGGCATGTTTCGAACTCATCAAGGAATACAGGATAAACAGCACCCCCGCCGCTATTAATGCGATGGACAGATACAGCATAGCACCACTTCCCATTCCGGTTTCGTTGTGATTGCGTGTGGGATCAGTTCGCTCGCGGGGAACCCGAGGGCCATCAATCCTCCTCTGACCATTCGCGGCGACGAGCGCGCTGTCAAGGATTTTTCATCGCGTGTGCCAGAGGCCCGCCTTGAGATAGGGCGCCCCGTCCAACCGAAAGTCCGGCGGTTCGTGCCGGACGAACAGGCATTTCCACCCGGGCGGGTGGAATGCGCGATACTCATCCTCGCATACCGTCTGGGAGTTAACCGCGGTGAGCGCGTATCGCCCCGCGATCATATCGAGCGCGGCGAGCGCCTGACGATAGTTCCGTTTCACCGAAAAGGTCTTGCGCTTGTTGCGCGAGAATGTGGGCGGATCGAACACGACGAGGTCGAACCGCCGCTCCTGCCGCGAGAAGCGCCGCGACCACTCGAACGAATCGCCGCAGATGAAATCGCGATCGTCGACCGGGAGGCCGTTGAGGGCATAATTGCGTCGGGCGCGTCGCAGAAACGGCCGGGAGAGGTCCACGTTCACGGCGCGCGACACGCCATGCGCCAGCGCATGCACGGAAAACAACCCCGTATAGCAGAAGAGGTTGATGAGATCGTGCGTCTCGGCGTACACCTGCGCTAGCGCATCGCGCACCTCGCGCATATCGAGAAAGACGCCGGTATTCTGGCCATGCAGAAGGTCCACGGCTGCGCGCAGCCCGTTCTGGAGCACCACATAGTCCTCGGGCGGGCGCTCCCCGAGGAGGAGCACGCTGCGGCGGCGCTCGGCGATCTCGACGGTCTCGCGCACCAGGGTCCGGTCCTTCGCGAGGACCCCGGCGACCGGGAAGGGCGTGCGCGCGGCGATTGTTTCCAGCGAAGCGCGGATGACGTCGATCGCATCGTACAAAGAGGGCTCGTAGAGCTGGACCAACAGGTATTCACCGTAACGGTCCACGCACAGGCCGTCAATCCCATCGCCCCCGCCGTTGAAAATTCGATAGCAGGTGGTGCGGGAATTCGCGTGAAGATCGGCACGACGGTCGAGGGCGCGCCCGAGGAGATCGGTTGCCGCTCGTTCGTCACGCATGAATACGTCGATCGCGGTCCCCGTCGATCGCCCGCCGCACGCGCATGATGCGCCGCTCGAGCTCGTCGAAATCGCGCCGCGCGACGAGCGCGGGATCGGCGCAAAAGGTCGCCCCGACGGCCACGACCTCGGGTATCGCAAGATAGTCGGCGATCGCCTCCTCGGAGACGCCGCCGGTGGGGACCACCCGCGGCGTCCGCGTCGCAAACGGGGCGCAGAGCGCGCGCACGAAACCGGGGCCCCCCAGCGGCGCGGCCGGAAACACCTTGACCAGCGCGCACCCGAGCGCGAGCGCGCGCCCGAGCTCGGTGGGCGTGGCAACGCCCGGCGCGAACGGAAGCCCGCGACGCGCCGCATGCGCGAGGACCGCCTCGTCGAGGCAGGGCGCGAAGGCGAAGCGCGCTCCGGCGTCCATGGCGGCATCGAGATCGTCCGGGGAAAGCACGCTCCCGCAGCCGACGCAGATTTCGGGAACGCGCGCGGCGATCGCCTCGATGCAGTCGCGCGATGCGCTCGTGCGCAGGGTCACTTCGATGAGCGGCAAGGAATGGCGGACGAGGAGGGCGGCAAGATCGACCGCGGCGGCGGCGTCATCAAGCACCGCCACGGGGATCACGCGCGCGCGCCGAAAGGCGTCCTCGGGTGTCACGGGTTCATGCGGGGATAGCACAGCTCGATCCGATTTCCATCGGGATCGAGAAAGACGACCGACTGGCCCTTCCGGAGGTTCTCGGGGCCAAAGACGATGGGCACCTCGCGCTCGCCGAGCTCGTCGACGGCGTCATCGAAGTCCTCCTCGTCGATGTAGAAGCTGATATGGTTTTTCGTTTCCTCCGGGCAGCGGTAGCCGCTAACCTCGTTCAGGCACAGAATGATGTCGCCCACCCGAATGAACGCCTGATTGGCGTTGGTGATGCGCTCGACGATCTCGAAATCGAAGAGCTCTTTAAAGAACTGGATGGACTTATCGAGGCTGGAAACGGTGAGCCCCACATGATCGATGTTTTCTATAATTATCATACTATTCCCTCATACTCAGATATGATGCGGCATCGCGCACCGCCGCCCGTGAATGATTGGTCATGCCCCGGTCGTGTACGGTTAAACTGTAATCGCGACGGGGCGGCTGTCAATACTAATCGCGCCCCGGTTCGCAAAAAGTTGCAAAAACGCTACTCCACCGTCACGCTCTTGGCCAGGTTTCGGGGTTGGTCCACGTTGCACCCCCTGAGCACGGCGACGTAATATGAGAGCAGCTGCAGCGGAATGACCGACAACAGCGGCGAGAGCATCTTCCCGATGTTGGGTATGCGCAGAACGTGATCGGCGTGCTTCAGGATTTCCTGGTCGCCCTCGGTCGCGATGCAGATGATCTTCCCGCTGCGCGCCTTGACCTCCTGCATGTTGTGCACCACCTTCGCGTACACCTCGTCCCAGAACGGCGCGGCGAACACCGCGGGCATGTTCTCGTCGATGAGGGCGATGGGCCCGTGCTTCATCTCGGCGGCGGGATATCCCTCGGCGTGAACGTAGGATATCTCCTTGAGCTTGAGGGCGCCCTCGAGCGCGACGGGAAAATTGATCCCTCGCCCGAGATACAGGCAATTGGCCGTATCCTTATACAGCTCGGCGACCTCCTTCACCGCATCGGCGCGGTCCAGTATCCACTGGACCTTGTCGGGGATCTTGGTGAGCTCGCGCAGAAGCGCGCCGGCCTCGTCCGCGGTCATGCCCTTGCGCCGCGCGAGGAAGATCCCCAGGAGATAGAGAACCACGATCTGCGAGGTGAAGGCCTTGGTGGAGGCCACGCCGATCTCCGGCCCCGCGTGAAGATACACGCCGCCGGCGTTGCACTCGCGCGCGATGGTGCTCCCCACCACGTTGGTGATGCCGACCACGTTCGCGCCCCGGTCACGCGCCTCACGGAGCGCCGCGAGCGTATCGGCCGTCTCCCCCGACTGGCTGATGACGACGATGAGATCGCCCCGCAGGAGGATGGGCCGCCGGTAGCGGAACTCCGATGCGTACTCGACCTCCACCGGAATGCGCGCGAACTCCTCGATGAGGTACTCGCCCACCAGGGCCGCATGGAACGAGGTCCCGCAGGCGATGAGGATCACGCGCCGCACGTCGTTGATGTCCTGGCGGCTCAGGGTGATGCCGTCCAGGCGCACCAGCCCCTCGTCGATCACGATCCGCCCGCGATAGGCGTTCTGGATGGTCTCGGGCTGCTCGAAGATCTCCTTGAGCATGAAATGCTCGAAGCCCTGCTTCTCGATGTCGCTGATGTCCCAGGTGATGTCCTCGACCTTTTTATCGATGCGGCGTCGCTCGAGGTCGAAGGTCTTCATCTTGTCCTTCTTCACCTCGATGATCTCACCGTCCTCCAGGTAGACCACCTTTCGCGTGTACTCGATGATGGCGCTGGCGTCGGAGGCCAGGATCATCGCGTCGTCGGCGATCCCGAGCAGCAGGGGGCTCCCCTTGCGCGCGGCGATGATGGTGTCGGGCTCGCTCTCGGAGATGGCCAGGATGCCGTAGGTCCCCTCGAGCTTCGCGAGCGCCTTGAGGACCGCGTCGAGGAACGAGTTGTTTTCGATGTAGTATTCGATCAGGTGGGCGATGACCTCGCTGTCGGTCTCGCTGGAGAAGATATGGCCCTTGTCGATGAGCATCTTCTTGATCGCGGCGTAGTTTTCGATGATGCCGTTGTGCACGATGGCGATGCGTTCGTGGCAACCGGTGTGCGGGTGGGCGTTGATGTCCGACGGCACCCCGTGCGTGGCCCAACGCGTGTGGCCGATCCCGACGTGAAAGCCGCCGAGGTTTTTCCCGGCCAGGTGATCCTCGAGATTGGAGATCTTTCCCACCCGTTTCTCGATGAACATGTTCCCGTTCACCAACGCCACGCCCGATGAATCGTACCCCCGGTACTCGAGTCGCTTGAGCCCGCTCAAGATGACGTCTAACGCGCTCTCATTACCCACGTAGCCGACTATGCCGCACATATTCCCTCCCGGCCCCCGCCAATAAAAAAGCTCCCGCGCGGGGAGCGTCCCTTGGCAAGGCCATCGATACCCTGATTTCGCATCCATGGAAATAATGCAATCATTTTTCGCCCAACCGCCTTCTACTCCCGGACATGCACGGTCTCGAGGTACAGCACGATCTCCTTGCGCGTTTCCGTCTCGTCGATCCTGAACCTGCGCACCTTGCCGTACACGGCGATCATCTTCCGGGAGCGCCACCAGCCCTTGAGCAAGCCGATATCGTCCCCGATGATCTTTTTTATATCGGCGATCGAAAACTTCCCGACGATGTGCAGCCATCGTCCGCTGCGCACCTGACACTGCACCTCCTGACGGTAGATCGATTCGGGCGAGACCAGCATGAAGGTATGGTCGGTGTGGATCTCTTTCCCGATGAGGTCCACCAGGTAGTCGTACATCACCTGCCGGTAGTAGCCGCCCTTGCGAAACCAGGGCTCGTTCCAGTGCATGTAGATTTTTTCGAGTTTGAGGTAGTTGCGGGAGGCCTCGGCCAGCCGCTGCGCGTCGTTCCCGCCGGCCGGCGGTGCGGAGATGCCAAGCGTGACGGCAATGATTAAAACGAGGGTGCGCACCTGCGTTTCTTAGTGGCGCGCGCGGGGGCGCGCGACGACGCCACGAAGGTCACGACGGGCCGTCGAAGCGCGCATCGTGAACCCCGTAGCGCTCGTGACGACTACGCCTCGACGATGGCGTCGGCGGGACAGGCGTCCACGCAGGAGCCGCAGTCGGTGCACTCGTCCTGGTTTATGACATACTTGTTCTTGCCTTCCTTGATGGCCTCGACCGGACACTCGCTCGCGCAGGCGCCGCAGCTGGTGCAGTCATCGGTGATCTTGTATGGCATGGGTACCTCCAGATTTTCGTTATTGATCGCTGGTAACGCAAAAACGAACACTACCGAAAGCGCCGCCCAGCGCGCAAGCAAAAAAATTGCGCGTCGCGTCACTGCACGGAATCGGGCCCCCCGGGGAACTGCGCGATGCGGATCTCCCCGAAGTGCTCCTCGTAGTTGCGAATGTTCTCGCTGAGCGCGCCCAGGATGCGCTTGGCGTGGCCCGGCGTCATCACCAGGCGCGCCATGAGCTTGCCGAAGCCGGGCGGCGGCACGGGATTGACGAAGAGGAAATCGACGATGAACTCCTCCGGGGTATGGGTGATGTTCGCGAAATTCGTGAATTTGCCGACTGCGTCGTGCTCGTCCACCTTGATCTCTATGTTCATATTGCTGACGGGTTTTTCCATTGGGCCCCCTGTTGTTTCGGCCGATGCGGGTCACGCCGCCGATGGCGCATTTCCCGCATCGCGGGAGAAAAAAGCAATTGAAAAACCGCGAGTGCGCTGGAATGATCCAGACGATGATCCAGTTCCGCTCCATGCCCTGATCCGAAACGCAGCGCCGGTGCGGCCGGTCGACCGCATCGCCGTAAGGGGGATCACGCCGCGAGGGCGGGCCGCAACGGCGCGCATCAGGAGTTCACGATGTTCCGCGGCGCGCCGTCCCGGTAGGCCCGGATGTTCGCCGCGATCTCGGCGATGAGCCGCCGGCGCGCCTCCACGCTCGCCCACGCGACATGCGGGGTGGCGATGAGGTTGGGCGCGCCGAGGAGCGGATCGTCCGCGGGCGGCGGCTCGACGTCACGCACGTCGACGGCGGCGCCGGCGATGCGTCCCGCCCTCAGCGCCTCCGCGAGCGCATGCGCGTCCACGATGGGACCGCGCGCCAGGTTCACGAGATACGCCGTCGGCTTCATCATCCCGAGAAAACGCGCGTCCGCCAGGCGGCGCGAATAGTCCGTGAGCGGCATGTGGATAGACACGTACTCCGAGCGCGCCGCGAGCTCGTCGAGCCCGACGCGCTCCACGGTCCCGTTGTACGATACGCCTTCGCGCCCCAGCGCAACGATGCGCATCCCGAAGGCGCGGCAGAGTTCCGCGACGCGCGCGCCGATGGCCCCCAGCCCCATGATGCCGACCGTCGCGCCGGCAAGCTCGCGCCACGGCCAGTCGCCCATGGTGTACATGGGCGAGCGTTCCCACGCGCCCCCGCGCGCGGCGCGATCGTGCTCCATGAGCCGCGTCGAGAGGGCGAGGATGAACGCCATGGCGAGCTGCGCCACCGATTCGGTCGAGTAGCCGGGGACATTGGCCACGCCGATCCCGCGCTCGCGCGCGGCATCGACATCCACGACATTGTACCCGGTCGCGGCGACGGCGACAAACCGCAGGGCGGGACAGGCGTCCAGCACCGCGCGGTCGACGACGACCTTGTTGGTGATCGCGACCTCGGCGCCCGCGAGACGGGCGGCGGTCTCATGCGCCGCGGTGAGGCAGTGCTCGCGATAGTCCCCGCAGGCGGCGATGGGCCCCATGTCCATGTCGCCGAAGTTCAGCGTCGCTGCGTCGAGGAAAACAATATTCATGCTGGTTACCCCCTCTACGAATCGAGCGTACGGCCGGAGTCCCCGACGCACGATCGTGCGCGAGCATCATCGTGATCGTCTTCACGAAATGGGTCTTCACATGGCCCACCGTACGCGCTCAATCGACAGTGAAGCGGGCGGATCATGCCAATCACTCGACGTCGATCACCATGAGCGTCACGTCGTCATTGAACTGGTTCGTGCCGGTCCAGCGTTCGAGCTCGGCGAGCAGATGATCGGCGAACTCCCCGGCGGGGCGCTCGGCGCCGGACCGTATCGCCGCCGTGAAGGCCTCGGTACCGAACATGTGCGCCTCGACGTCCTTCAGTTTTTTGTCGCTCCCGGCCTCGAGCGCCTCGGTGATGCCGTCGGTGTACAGGACCAGCCGGTCGCCCGTCCGCAGCGGTATCTCTTCCGACGAGCAGGCGATATCATCGACCACCCCCAGGAGCTTGCCACGGGGCTTAAAGGAAAGCAGCTCGCCCGTTTCCCGACGATGGATCAGAAGGGGCGGATGCGCCGCATTGGAATAATGGAGCCGCCGCTCGGCCGGCTCGATGTATAAATAGCAGGCCGTGAGGAATTGCGGACGGATATTGGGCATGAGGATGCGATTAAGTTCCTGCAGATAGCAGTCGTGCCGCGCCGCGAGCGGCTTCTGGACCTCGAATGCGATCTTGACCATGCTGGCGATGAGGGCCGAGGGCACGCCGTGGCCGGACACGTCGGTGAACAGGACCGCGAAGGCGCCGTCGTCGGTCACGTCGACGCAGTAGAGATCGCCCCCGACGCCGGCCATGGGCAGATAGCGCGCGGCGCAGCAGAGCCCCGGTACCGCGGGGAGCGACTCGGGCACGATGGACATCTGTATCTCGCGCGCGATCTTCATCTCGCGGTCGATGCCGTAGAGGCGACGCGCCTCCTGCGAGGCCTTCTTGAGGGAGATATGCGTGCGCACCCGCGCGATGAGCTCGCGCTTGTTGAACGGCTTGCCGAGGTAGTCGTTGGCGCCGGTGTCCAGGCCCTTGATGAGGTCCACCAGAAGGTTCTTGGCCGTGAGCATGATCACCGGGAGCTCGCTTGCGGCGTGTCGCTCGCGGATGCGCTGGCACACCTCGTAACCCGAGAGGCGCGGCATCATCACGTCCAGAAGCACCAGGTCGAAGCCGCCCTCGCCGTCGACGAGCTCGAGCGCTTGGAAGCCGTCGGAGGCCAGGCGCACCTCGTAGCCGTGCAGCAGCAGGTGGTTGGCCAGCACCTTCTGGTTCACCGCATCGTCGTCGACGACCAGGATCTTTCCTTTCGCCTCGGCGTCCGTCGCGCGTTGCGGCGTTGCGTCCAACGCGTCCGGATCCTCGACAAGCGCGTCGCGCACGGCGGCCACGCGGGCCATGATGCCCTGCGTTTCGGAGGCGACGATCTCCCCGTCCGCGACCCCCGTGGCGACCGGCAGGGAGAAGGAGAACGCGGCCCCCTTCCCGTGCTCGGATTCCACGCCGATGGTCCCGCCGTGGAGTTCGACCAGCGTGCGCGTGATCGCGAGCCCCAGCCCTGTGCCGCCGTAGAGGCGCGCGGTTGAGCCGTCGGCCTGCCGGAAGGACTCGAAGATGGCGTCGTGCTCATCGGGCGGGACGCCGATCCCCGTGTCCGAGACGGTCACGACGACCATGTCGGCGCCGGGCGCGCCCGCCTCGACGCGCGCCGACACCGCGATCTCGCCGGCATGGGTGAACTTGATGGCGTTGCCCACCAGATTGTAGAGGACCTGCTGGAGCCGGTTCTCGTCGGCGAAGACGAGCGGGATGTCGGCGGGGATGCGATTGAACATCTGCACGGGCTTGGACTTCAGGAGACTGCGCGAGGTGAGCAGCACCAGGTCCACGATGGCGCGCAGGTCGGTCGGTCGGCGATTGAGGACGATCTCATCGTGCCGCATCTTCGAGAAATCGAGGATGTCGTTGATGAGCATGCCAAGCCGACGCCCGCTGGAGACGATGAGATTGAGATTGCGCACCGTGTTTTCCGGCAGCGGCCCCGTCGCCCCGTCGATGAGCGACTCGGTGATGCCGATGATGCCGTTCAGGGGCGTGCGCAGCTCATGCGAGGTGTTGGCGAGAAACTCGTCCTTGAGCGAGTCCACCGCCTGCAGCCGGTCCGAGAGCCTGCGGATGGTGGCGTACTCCTGCGAGAAGCGGATGCCCAGCATGACCGACTCGATGATGATGAATCCCGTGAAGCCCAGCGAAAGGTAGTAGCCGGTGTCGACGAGCTGCTGATAGAACAGCATGTCGTTGTAGGCCCCCACGAAGAGGACGCCGCAGGCGACCAGAAACATGTACGAGAGGCGATTGCCGGCGATGATCGAGCGCACCACCCAGTAGAGGATCACCAGCATGCAAAGCGTGACTGCGTGCAGATAATGCTGGAAGGCGTATGAATACCAGTAGGTCGGCGTCGTCCAGATCATGACCAGATAGAGCCCATGCACCCCTGCGATCGCGTATACGACGGCCCGGCGTGCGAGCGCCGGAAACAGCGCCCCGGCGAAGAAGATGAAGGTGATGGCCATGAGCGGGATTGATGAGGTCGAGAGACGCGACGCGATCGCGAAGGGGAAGTCGGGCAGCAGCGTCATCACGAAGGTCTCGCCGGTGAGGAGCGTGCGCATGGCGATCGCGACGCAGAAGAGCCCGAAGAACAACAGCTCGCGCGCCGCGCGTCGAAACGAGAAGAGCACCAGGTGATGGCACCCCAGGAAGAAGCAGATCGCCGAGAGCGCCACCTCGAGGATGAGCACGGAGTAGCGCTTGGCGAACAGGTCCGCGGCCGTCCCAATGACGAAGTTCTGGCCGATCCCGGCATTGCCGTGCGCCTCGTTTTTGATCTGCAGAACGATGTCGATCGCGCTGCCGGCGACATTGAGCGCGAAGACGTTCGGCTTGAGGAAACGGATCCCGGTGCCCGCGACAGTACCGTGCTCGTCCACGATGGCGCCGTTCACCCAGAGGCGGTACTCTGTGTACAGCTCCGGCGTCTTGATCGCGATCTCGCCGATGGCGCCCTTTGCGAGCACCGTCAGCCGGTAGGTCGCCATGCCGCGGCCGGGCAGCCCCAGGCCCTCGTACTTGGTCCAGTATAACGGCACCGGATAGTAGCCGGTGGGCCCGATGGTCCCGCGGGCGAAATCGGCCGGCGCGAGGAGCCGGTCCCAGTAGAAGGCCCACTTCCCGTTCAGGCGCACGGGCCCGTCCCGGTCGAAGTCCCAATCACGCAGGTCGAGAACGCCCGATTCGATCGCCGGATAGGCGCGGACCTCGCCCTGCCGTGCGCAGCCGGCAACAAGCGCCGCGCCCATCAGCACCGCGAGGAGGATGTGCAGGCATTGTACAACCGTTCGCACGCATGCCGATCCGGCACGGCCTTGTTGCCGAGCGCGCCGGTACGGTTCGGATTGTCGATTTCGTGTATGACGTGAGAACATCATGCCGCATCACATATCATACTAAAAACATAAACAGTTTACCAACGATGACAAGTGTTTTTTTGCTCCAATGCGAATAATAAAACCGGATGGCCAGATTTATTATTGAATTTTTTTGGTCTCTTTCGTATATTTGTCATGGTGTAGTAACACACCCCCAAGAGGTTTCAATGAACGCACAATGTACAGAAATAGAAAAAAGCACTGAGATCGCACAATGCGCCGCATGCGGCAAGGAGCTCGATCTGCTGCTGGCCACTTGCTCCTTCGACCCGGAGAACGAGATTTACCTGTGCTTCGGGGCCTTGAAGCAGAAAAAGTTCATTTACGGAAAATACACGCACAAACGCTTCGGCGCGCACGTCTACGAAAACCGCTACACCAAGCAGGAATGCGCAGACAAGGCCTGCGAGCGCGATATCGCCTCGTTTCTATCGGAGCGGGGACTCACCGAGTACTCGCGGCTCATCACCTGCGAGCGGGGCGTTATGCGGGCCATCCTGCTCTCGAAGGAGATCGTGAGCTCGCGCAAAGAGGCGCTCGCGGACAGGAGCATGGCCGCGGTGTTCCCCGCGTACCAGGACGGCCAGAAATACTTCTGCCATCACGACGCCAAGCGGCGCAACTTCATCTGCGATTGCGGCGAGGAGCTGCTGTCGCTTCAATCCGAGAAGTACCGCCATCTCGTGGGAATGGACGACCAGAAGTTCCTGGAATCGCACCTGCCGGGAATGCTCTAGTCTCCCGCCAGCATTCCCCGACATTCGACATCTTCGCGCACGCGTCGCCGGGCCGCGCCACATGCGCTATCCGACGACACACGGCGAAAAAAAGCTTGAAAGCGAGCGCACAACCCGCAAGGGTCTTACGCAGCCGCAACGCACGCGGGACGATCGCGCCGCGCTATCAACCATCACGCGAGGAAGCCATGACAACACGCATCGCACGCATCATCATCGCCGCCGGTCTCGGCCTCGGGCTGTATGCCTGCAGCGCGCCGCAGGTGAAGATCGACATACGCAATATCGCGCCCGCCGCGCCCGCCCCCTCCGACGGGCTCGTCGCCGGGGCGGCGCGGGTCGACATCACCCCGCCCCCGGGCATGCCGCTGGCGGGCTATTCGAAGCAGTCGGGCGCCGCCGAGGGCTTCCGGACGCGCTTGTACGCGCGGGCCATCTACATCAAACCGAAAACCGGGAAGCCCATCGCGCTGGTGCAGTGCGACCTCCTCTCCGGCTCGCTCATCCTGCACCATCGCGTCGCCGAGCTCGTGGCGAAGGAAACCGGCGTGGGCGCCGACGCCCTCATGATCGCGGGGACCCACACGCACTCCGGTCCCGGCGGCTACTTTGAGAGCAACTTCTACAACCGGTTCGCCGCCGCCGCGCCCGGATTCGACCGGGACTACTTCGACTTCCTCGCCGGGCGCATCGCCGCGGCCATTATGGAAGCGCACACAACGAGCGCGCCGGCGAAGGTCGCCGCCGGGACGATGGACTTCACCGGCTTCAGCCGCAACCGCAGCATCGAGGCCTATCGGCACAACGCGACGGTCCCCGAAGCGAAGAAGAACGACATCTTCGCGGCGGTGAACCCGTCGCTCCACGTGGTCCGCGTGGACTGCCGCGACGAGTTGGGCCGCTTCGTGCCGCGCGCCGCCTTTTCCAGCTATTCGATCCACGCGACGGTGATCCCGAACTCGAACCGCCTGTACAACGCCGACGTCTTCGCCGCCGTGACGCGCGAGTTCGAGCGACTGGCGCGCGAGCGGCTCGGCGCGGGCGAGGACTTCGTCCACGCGGCCGCGAACGGAACTCACGGCGACAACTCGCCGAACTACCGCGATGCGCGCGATTTCCCCGAGGCGCGCCGCCTGGGGAGCGCGCTCGCCGCCCGTCAGTTCGAGCTCTTTAGCGCGCTCGGCGCGAAGCTTTCCGACGAAGCCGCCTGCCGCGCCATCGCGCGCGAGATCGACCTGGCCACAAACCGCTCGATCGGCGGCGTGTCGCTCGCGAGCGAGCCCAAAGTGGGCAACGCCCTCCTCGCGGGGGCCCCGGACGGCCGCACGCCCGTGGTGGGCTGCCTGCCCTTTTTCGCCCCGGGGTGGCCGCGCTGGTTCTTCACCGGCGGCGAGCAGGGACACAAGCGCATCGCGGCGGGTCCGCTGCAGCCGATCATCCTCCCCAAAGAGGACTTCCCGCATCTTCTCTACCTGCAATTGATCCAGGTCGGAAACACCGTGCTCGCCCCCCTTCCCTTCGAGATAACAACGGAATCGGGGCGGCGGATCGCGGCGCAGTGCGCCTCGGCCTTCACGGGCGCCGCGCCGGTCGTCGTCGCGCCCATCAGCGTATCGAACGGCTACTTCGGCTATGTGACCACGCCCGAGGAATACGCCCGCCAATACTACGAGGGCGGGCACACGCTCTACGGCCCGAACACGCAACCGTTCCTCGCGGCGCATGCCGCGGACCTCGCGCGAGCGCTTATTAACGGTGCGCCGTCGTCACTCCCAACCTCGTGGTCCTTCACGCTCGAGGGCGAACCCTTCGTTCCGAAATCGGGCGATGCGATCGTTCGCCGCTCGCCGCAGGGAGCGCCGGAGTTCGAGCAGGGCGCACGCGGCATCGAGGCGTCGTGGCGCTTTCGCTGGATCGACGCGCCCCCGCGCGCGATGGCGTTCGACCGGCCCCTGGTGCGCATCGAGTCGAGCCCCGATGGAAAAACATGGACGCCGCTGGCCGTCGCCGGGACGCCGATGGACGACGGCGGGTACGATCTCTCGGTCCGGCTGGTTACGAAATACGCTGAGGGACATCTCTACGAGGCGCGGTGGCACAATCCGGCCCGAAACGGCGGCCAGTACCGATTCGTGATCCTCCCGCGCACGCCGGGCGGCGAGGCGCTTCGTTCGGCGGCGTTCAAATAACGCACGGGCGGTACGGATCGACACAACGTATTTGTGTTGATATTTTCATCGCCCCCGCGCACCCTTGGAATCGGAAGGAACACGGGATGATACAGAACCAGAAAGAATCCCGGCTGCATCGCGTTTCCACGGGCATCGTTCTCTGCGCGCCGATTGCACTCGCGCTCGCCTCGGCGCTCTACTATGCGGCCGATATCGCCACCGATCCCGACCGCTCGGGGACGCTCTTTGTCGCCTATAGCGGCGCATCGCTCGGCATCGCCATCATCGCCATCGCATATCTTTTCATTCGGCACCGGCTGATCCGCTCCGCGGAACGGCGCATGTCCGGGCGCTTGCGCGCGATCGCCGCAGGGAATCCCGCGGACCCGGCGGCTCATTCGGGCGAACTCCGCGAGCTCGCCGCCGCGCTGGACGAGACCGCCGGCGCGTTCAGCGGCCGCACCGCGCTCCTCGCCGAGACGGCGGACCGGCTCTCGGAGCGTGCGGCGATGATCACCGGGGACACGGCCGCCTCCCTCGACCAGGTGAAGGAACAGGCGCTCGCGATCATCCAGGTGGGGGCGTCCATCGAGTCGATCGCGGCAGGCGTGAACGGCGTGGCCGAGCTCTCGGCGCGCCAGTCCGAGGAGCTGCAGCTCCTGGTGCGCCTCATCGAGAGCCTGATAGAGACGGCGGAGACCGTTGCGCGCAATATCGAGGCGGAGGTCGATTCCACCGGGCGGGTGGCCGAGAGCGCGGGAAAAGGCCAGGCGGAGCTCGACGCGACCGCGCGGGAGATGCTGGGCGTGATCGACGACACGAAGTCGATCGGCGAGGTGCTGGGCGTCATCAACGACATCTCCGACAAGATCAACCTGCTGTCGCTGAACGCCTCCATCGAGGCGGCGCGGGCCGGGGAGTCGGGGCGCAGCTTCGCCGTGGTGGCCGGAGAGATCGCCAAGCTCGCCGACCAGACCGCCGCGAGCGTCAAGGACATCGGCGCGATCCTCGACGAGAAGAACGCAGTCCTGGCGCGCAACACGCAGGCCATCCAGCAGGCGGTTGCCGCGTCGGGCGAGGTGATGCGCCGGATCCAGGACATCAGCCGCGACGTGCACCGCATGGCCGCGACCGTCCGCGACCAGTCCCAGCTCAACACCATCGTCGCCGGGAAGGCGCAGACGATCAAGGCCACGTCGGAGGAAATCGACGATCTCACGGTGGACCAGAAGGTGGCCGTGTACGACGTGCTGGACAACGTGAACGCCATCAACGCCGTCTTCAAGGAAAACCTGAAGACCATGAACGCCATCCTCGCGCGGGCGAACGAGCTCACCGCCGCGGTGCAGGACTTCCTCGCCATCATCGCGAACCGCGCCAACTGAGATCACCGGCGCCGGACCGCGAAGGACGCTCCGCGGAGGCATATAAGTCGCATAACGCACACGGCATCCGGGGAAACCGCCGGATGCCGTGTATCGTCGCATGCGAACGCCGTATGGCTATTTTATCACGGCAGTGAGCGACCGAAGGTTTATCTTCCGGGCCATGTCCTGGACCGTCGAGGCCGACTGTCCGAACACGACGATCTCGATGGCCTGCGGCGAGGTGTTCGCGGCGTTCTTCTGGCTGTCCGCGAGGGCGATACTTCCGCCGCTCGAGGTCCACCGCCCGAGATAGATGGCGACGGTCGTCTGATTCGCGCTCTCGCACATGAACGCGTATTTCGCCCCCGGGATCGACACCGGCTTACACTCGGAGCCCAGGGTGACCGACGATGAGCCGTTGCACCGATACCGGACCGTCACGCTCACGCCCTCCGCGGGGGTGGCGCCCTTCTGAAGCGCCTCCATCTCCTTCTGGAGCTCCTCGGCGCGCTTGGTGTCGCCCCGCTGCATGGCGGCGGCGATCTCCATCGCGATCTGCGTCATGCGCTGGCTGCCCATCTTGCTCCCCATCTCCATGGCGTTCTTCATGCTGTAGAAGGCGCTTTCGAACTCGTAAAACACCGGGCAGCCCGGCGCGCCGGCGATCCAGGCGGGAAGCTTCGCGGCGTCCGGGGCCTGTTGCAGCTTCCAGCCCTTCGGCGCGGCGGGAAGCGAACCCTTCAGCACTGCAAAAACGCCGTTGACGGCGGCTTTCTCCGCTCCGTTCAGAGCCCGCTTGGAATCGCACTCGCGCCCGCCATCGGCGCCGCCGCGCGTCGCGGAAAATACCAGCACCAGGCCGGCACTAATGAGGGTTGAAACTACACATCGAGTTGTTTTTTTCATACCACGCTCCTTTTTTTGTGGCCGATTGTCATCGGCAATTTGCTACAAGCGCGAAACCATACCCCGACGCCGGCATTGTCAATCCGAAATGCATCGGCCGGCGGTCGATTGTGCTCAGCGGGGACATGGTTCGGCTCTGTCGCATTCGGAGCGTGACGGAGCGCGCTGCCAAGGCGCGACACGCAAAAAATGGTTTACGGCGGTATTGTTTCCGGAAAGGAGTATCCGGTGCGGCGATCATCTGTCCACAGGAACACGATGATACGAACAAAACGGGAAACCAGCCATGAACGGAACGGTGCTTATCGTCGAGGATGAGGGCATAATCGCGGACGATATTGCCGAGATTCTCACGCGGGAAAACTATGCGGTATGCGGCATCGTGGCGTGCGGCGACGAAGCCGTCACGGCCGCTCGAACGCTGCGCCCGGACATCGTGCTTATGGACATCATGCTGCCGGGCGAGCTGGACGGCGTCGATGCCGCGGCGCTGATCACGCGGATCGGCATCCCGGTCGTGTTCGTCACGGCGCACTCGAACGAGCTCCTGATGAAACGCGCGATGGACGTTCTGCCGTACGGCTATCTGGTCAAGCCCATCAACCGGCGGGAACTGCTCGCGGTCGTCGGCCTGTCGATCAAGCGGCACATCTCGGAGCGCGGAGCGCGCGCGAGCGAACGGGCGGGCCCCGCGGGTCGCGATCCCAGTGGAGCGGCGTTCGCGGGGACGAGCGCGGGGATCGCCATCGACGACGGCGATCGATCTCGAACCGCGCTCCTTGCGGACATCATCGACGGACTGCCCCACCTGGTGTGCCGGTTTACCGACGACCTCCTGCTCACCTATGCGAACAAAGCGTATTGCGCGTTTTTCGGGAAACCGATCGATGCCGCTGCGGGCGCGCGCTTCCTCGACGTTCTACCCGCCGCCGAGCGAGCGATGCTGCAAAACCACATCGACCTCATTCGTCAGACGATGACCGAACGGGAATACTTCGCTGAAATCTCCGCGGAGGACGGATCGTCGAAATGGATAAAATGGACCACCCGGCCGATCATCGCCGCCGACGGCCGAACGACCGGGTTTCAATCCGTCGGCGAGGACATCACGCCGCTCAAATCGGCGCTCGAGCGGCTGAAGGCGGCCGAAGAGAAGTTCGCGCGCGCGTTTCATCACAGCCCGGTCATGGGCAGCATCACGCGGATGAGCGACGGGACCTTCCTTGAAATCAACGACAGCTACGAAGGCATAACCGGTTATTCCAGAGGCGAACTCATCGGCCGCACGGCGGTCGAGATCGGCATATGGAGCTCGGAGGCCAGGGAAAAGGCCCTGGCGCTGGTACGAAGCAACGGGCATCTCAGGAACCACGAAGTCGAGATAACCTGCAAATCGGGCGAGGCGAGGACCGTGCTGCTGTCCATTGAGCCGATACTGATCGACCGGGAGCCGGTCAGCATCGGCATGGCCGTCGACATCACCGAGCGGAAGCGCGTTGAGGCCGAGCTGCGGCATCGCGAAGACATGCTCACGCGATTGATTGAAAACGCCTCGGGGGTCGTTGCGCTCCAGGACCTTCGCGGGAACATCCTCTTCGCCGCGGGATCGGTGCGCTGCGCCCGTTCGCCGCACCCGGCGGCGGCGCATCCGGGAAGCCCCGCCTTCGACCGGCTGATGGAGGCGATACGGCCGCTCGACAGCGCGGTCCTGGACGAGAGGACCGAGATCGTCGAAGAGCGCCCGATCGTCCACGATTCGGGCACGTGCTACTTTCTGGTGCAGAAATACCCCATCCGGGACGAACACGCCGCCATAACCGCGATCGGGACGATCGCCCGGGACATCACCGATGTGCGCACTCTGGAGAAGGAAGCGCTCATGGCGGCCGCCGCGGAGCGGCAGCGGATCAGCCACAGGCTCCACGACGACCTCGGGCAGCGTCTTTCGTATCTCGGGTTCGCCATGGAATCGGTGCGAAAATCCATCACCCAGCCGACGCCGGCGCAACGGAAGGACCTGCGCGAGATCTCGAGGATCATCACCGAAGCGATCGAGTACGCGAAGGACACGGCCAGGGAAATGCACCCGGTAACGGCCGACACCGAGCGATTTATACATTCGCTCAGGGACTTTATCACTCAGAACGAGCGAATATACAAAAAGGCGGTGCGCGTCGACATCGCCTGCAGACTCGAGGGGCTGGGCGATTTCATCTGCGACACGCTGTATTCGATACTGACGGAAGGCATCCATAACGCCCTCAAGCACGGCGACGGGGACGTGACGCTGCGGATCCGCCGCGCGAACGACGCGCTCGAGGTCCTGCTGGAGAATCCAATCGCGCCCGCAACGGGAGGCGCGGCGGCGGGCGGCGGGATGGGCCTCGGGATACTGCGGCATCGAGCGGTCCTGATCGGCGCGTCGCTGGCGACGGGTGTCGCGGATGGCCGGTTTGCGCTTTCAATCGCGCTTCCGCTGGCGGGCCGGCGCGCGGAATAGCCGGATCCTGTTATTGACACGCGAAATGCGTTTCGATAACTATTCCGCACAGACTTCGATGCCTGCGGCATCACCGAAAAAATCGGCACGAGACCCCGGAAGGAAGCGCTGCCATGAACAACGAAACGGGCGTATCGATCGTCATCGTCGAGGACCATCCCCTGATGCGGAAGGGCATCAAGAAGGTGATCGAGGACGAAGCCGCCATGCGCGTGGTGGGCGAAGCGGTGTCCGCGAACGACGCGATCGCGATCATCGCGCGCGAGGAACCGGACATCGTCATCGTGGACATTTCCCTCGACGCGGAGGCCTCGGGAATCGACCTCATCACCACCATGCGCTCGCGGGGCATCGCGTCGAAATCGATCGTCCTGTCCATGCACACCGAGGCCTATTATGTCGAGCGGGCCATTCGGGCCGGCGCCATGGGATACCTGTCCAAGAGCGACGCGCCCGCGTCGATCATTGACGCGATCATGGCCGTCATGAGCGGGAAGCTGTACGTGAGCGGCCGCATATCGGGCGATCTCATCAGGGGCCTTCTCGACGGCGCCGAAAAGGCCGATGGGGCGCCGGTGGACCTCCTTTCGAACCGCGAGCTCATGGTTTTTGAGATGATCGGCGCGGGTTACAAATCCCTCGAAATTGCCGGCAAGCTCAACATCAGCGTGAACACGGTCGAGGCGCACCGGAAAAAAATCCGGGCGAAGCTCGGCTGCGCCAGCTCCGGCGAGCTGACCCGCCACGCGATCGCCTGGCTCCACGCGAACAATCGCCCCGCGCCGCTTCCGTAAAATAACCATTTCCGGTGATTGCGCTCCCGGGCGTTTGCGTGTACTCTCGCCGGGAATACGCGCCGGCGCGCGCGCACGGCAGGGACACCCCATGAGCGAACAGGCAACGATAGACCTCGCCCGCTTCCAGGAGCTCAAGCTCTCGTTTTTCACGAAGCTAAGCGGCGAAAAGGTCCTCACCTTCGACATCATCGACCAGAGCGGCGCGGTCGTCTTCGAGGCCGGGATCGCGATCGACCAGAACGAGGTGGTCGCGAAGTCCCAGCAGGGGTGCCGGTTTTTCATGCCCAAGGTGGTCGAATCCTACGGCCATGAGATCGTGTCCCGGCCGGCGATTCAAAAGCTCGCCGACGAAACGCGCGAGATTTACTCCTCGGTGCGCGCCACGGGCGCCATGTCCTACGAGCAGTTCCTGCAGTCGAACGCGCATCTGCATTCGATCATCGACGGGCTGCGCCAGGAGGACCGTCTCGGCGGCTGCCTGGGGCTTCTCCGCGATATGGAGGATTTCGACTACTACACCTACGCCCATTCGGCCAATCTGGGCGTCCTGGCGATGGTGCTCGCCTACAAGCTCGGATACGACAAGACCCGCATGCGGAACATGGCCCTGGCCGGCTATTTGCACGACATCGGGAAGCTGGGCGTGCAGCGGGAGGTGCTGTCGAAAGCGGGGAGGCTGACCAGCGACGAATACAACCAGCTCGTCGAGCACACCCGGATGGGCTATCGCATTCTCGACAATATCACCGGGCCCGGGGGACAGAAGATGGTGAGCGACGTCATCAAGGGCACCGCGATATTTCATCATCGCAAGTACAAGAACATGGGGTATCCCTTCCGTCCCGCGCGCGAGCGCAACAGCGAAACATTCTACCGGGCCCTCCCCGAGGAGATCCGCATGATCGCGATCTGCGACGTGTACGACGCGATCACGACCTCCACGCCCTATCGCACCGCCGAGGAGCCCCGCACCGGCCTGCGGAAGATCCTGAACCTGTCAAACCATTACTTCATTCTGGACGACGTCCTCTCCTTCATTAAAACGCTCGCCTGCACACTGAACAAAGGGAAGGGGGTGCTGGACCGCGGCGATTTCATCGTGCTGGAATCCGTGCGATCTTCACGAGACAATCCGAACCAGAAAGAACCGCTCTACGAGTTCGCCCGGATCATGAGCACAAACAGCGGGCGGCCGATCGAGCCGAACGTGCACATTTTTTTCAACGCGAGCGACAACAAGAAGATCCGCTCCATCGAGGTGGACATGCGCCACGACTACACGAGAAAAATCGTGCGGGTCATCACCAACGAGCGCCTGACAGAACGCCTTCGACGGCACGCCCTGAGCGCATAACGGAGGCGAACACCATGGCGCGAGTGCTCCTGATCTACGACAACGAGGCGGTGGCCGGGTTCCTGAAAAGCATACTGGAGGCCGCGGCGTTCGACGTTACGCACGTGTCCACGCCCTTTGACGCCTTTCGCGAGGCCCTCCAGCGGGCGCCCGACGCGATTCTGATCGACTTCTACTACAAAAACGTCGACGGGCTGTATCTCATCGAAAAGCTTCGTTCGACCGCCGGCCTGACCGACGTCCCCTTCGCGGTCGTATCGGAGGAGCGGGACTTTTTGCTTTCGCTCGACGCGCTCGAGAGCGGCGCAAATGACGTTATCCGCTACCCGATAAACGAGGACGATTTCATCGACCGGATGAAAAAAATATGCCCCGCGCAGCGCACAGGAGGCGCAAATGAACCTTGAATTCGGTCACGGGACCAGCGACCTCCCGGACGCCGCCCGCGCGGGAGCCGCGGCCGCCCGGGCGGCGCTGGGGGCCATACGGCGCCACCCGCTCTCGTGCGTGTTCGTGTTCGCGTCGGTCGCGTACGACCTGACGGAACTGCTGGGCGCGATTGTCGATGCCGCGGGCGACGGCGTCCCGGTCATCGGGGCCTCCACGGCGGGGGAGATCTGCGACGGCTGCCGGGAGCGCAGCGTGGTCGTGGCCGCCCTCGCATCGCCGCACCTGTCCGTATGCGCCGCCGTGGGGGAGTCGGTATCGAAAAACTGGCGCCGGGCGTTCGACGACTGCGCCCGCTCGCCGTCCATTTCGCGTTTTCTGCACGATACAGAAACGCTTTCCCAATCCCTGCGCGCGACCGGGGAAAAGGCCTTCGCGATCATGTTTTCGCCCGGCAACACCAGGTACGCCGATTCGCACGCCTGCGAGCTCGTCAACGAATTCAACAATCGCTCCGGCGGGGCCTATCCGCTCATCGGCGGGGGGTGCGCGGACGACTGGCACATGGAGGAGAACTACGTGTTTCTCGGCCGCCGGGCGTACCGCGACTCCATGCTGATGGCGTTTTGCACGACGGGGCTCGCCTTCGGCATGGGCAGCGCTCACGGGTTTGTCCCGACGGCGAAGCCGCTCATCGTGAGCCGCTGCTCCGGCCATGAGATATTCGAATTTGACGGCACGCCGGCCATCGGGGCCCTTTCCGCCGCGACCGGCTTTCCGATATCCGAACTACAAGGGAAGCACTTCGCGCAAACCACCTGCATCCCCTTCGGGTACGCGACCGCGTACGATGAATTCGGCCTCAGCGTGGGCAGCTACTTCACTCCCGCCGGGGGCATCCGCACGACGCACTGCTTCAGCGAAGGCGCGCCGATAACCCTCATGGAATCACGGCCCGATCTGCTGGCGAGCGCCGGAAAGAACGCCGTGATCCGCGCCCTGTGGAGCGGAGGCATCAGAACGCCCGCGGCCGCGCTCATGTTCTCATGCGCCCTCAGGTCGAGAATCGCGGGCCATACAATCGAATCAGAAATTGCGCGGGTCAAATCCGTTGTGCCCGACGTCCCCGTCGCCGGATTCATCAGCTTTGGCGAACTGGCCCCGGGCGCCGACGGCCGCATTCACTCCAATAACGACACCGTGGCCGCCCTCGTCTTCGGCGACGAGGTGACGGAACTGTTTCGCCTCGCCGGCGAGCGGACGGCGTATGAAAAGATGCTCCGCATCCAGCACGCCACCGCCGTGCGCCTTTCGACCGCCGTTACGGTCGATGACGCCTTCTCGGCATTGATGGAGGGGATTTGCGACACGGGCGAGTTCGATTCGGGCGGGGCCTACCTGTTCCGCGAGGATGAGCGAAGTCTCGAACTGGTGTATCACTCCGGGCTGGGCGATGCGTTCATCGCCGCCGCCAATCGCTACGAAGGAGAAAGCCTCAACGTGCGGAAGGTCGTCGCGGGGGAACCGATTTACCATGATTTCGTTTCCCTCGAAACCCTCGTCTATCACCGGGCCCCGATCTATCGAACGGAGGGCGTCACCTCGGTTGCCGCGATACCGCTCAGGCACGAGGGCGCGATCGTGGGCTCCCTGAACGTCGCGTCGCACCGCTCGCGCAGCACGAGCGACATCGTGAAGGGCGTGCTCGAAACGATGGCGACGACGGCCGCGGGCGTCCTGTTTCGCATCCTCGCGCATGAGCGGCTCCGCGTATCGAACGACAACCTCGACATGCTGTATAATACGATCGCGGATTTCATCTTCATCGTTGGCGCGGACGGATTCGTCGTCGATACGAACGCGGTCGTCGAACGGCGGCTCGGCTACGGCGCGGACGAGATCGCCCGGATGCGCGCCGTCGATTTCCATCCCGCCGAGCGACGGGACGAAGCGGCGGCCATCATCGGCGATATGCTCGCGGGCCTGCGGGAAACCTGCGAGATCCCGCTCAAGGCGAAAGACGGCGGACTCATTCCGGTCGAGACGCGGGTCACGCGGGGAACCTGGAACGGCCGGGAGGCGATCTTTGGCGTGTCGCGGGACATATCGGAGCGCGTGCGGATCGAGAACGAACTGCGCATCCGCAACGATGAATACGACAGGCTCGTCTCCACGATCCCCATCGGGATCTTTACAATCGCAGCAACGAACGACAGCGACCCCCGATTCGTGTATGTCAGCCCCCGGTGGTGCGAGATCAACCAACTCACCCGGGAGGAAGCGCTTGCCAATCCGTCCGCCGCTTTTTCCCTGATTCACCCGGACGAGATGGAAAACTTCTACACGCACAACGTGGAATCCTATGAAAACGGAAGTTTTTTCACATGGGAAGGGCGATTTGTCATTAACGGCCAGGTGCGGCACATGCATATTGAGTCTCAACCGTCCAGGGTGCGAGATGGCACGCTCATTTGGAACGGGATCATCTACGACATCACCGAACGGGTCGCCGCCCAGGAGGCGCTTCGCGTGAGCGAGGAGAAATACCGATTCATCACCGAAAACATGAACGACATCGTGTGGACGATGGACCTCTCGCTTCACACGACCTCTGTGAGCCCGTCCATCGAGCGGGTGCTCGGGTTCACTCCCGAGGAGCGCCTCTCGCAACAGATCGAGGAACAGGTAACGCCGGATTCGCTCAGTAGGATACGGGAACTGTTTGCCGAAGAGATGCGCCGCGAGGAGATGGGGGTCGACCCCAACCGATCGGTAACGATAGAAACCGAATTCCGCCGGAAGGATGGAACCGCGCTCTGGATGGTCAACAATATCCTGGCCATTCGCGACCAATCGGGCGCGATAGCGGGCATCTACGGCGTGTCGCGGGACATTTCGGAGCGCAAGGCCGCGGAGCAACGGCTCACGGCCTCCCTTGCGGAGAAGGAGGCGCTCCTCCACGAGGTACACCACCGGGTGAAGAACAACCTGCAGATCATCGCCAGCCTCGTCAGCCTTCAGCAAAACAGGGCCCCGGACGCAACTGCCGTTTCGATTCTCGCGGACCTGCACGGCCGCATCATGACGATATCAGCGGTCCATGAGCTTCTCTACCGAACGGGGAATTTCGCGGGCGTGAACATCACGGAGTACGTCAGGACGCTTTCGTCCATGCTGCTGCGGAGCTTTGCGTCCCCCGAGCTTCGCGTCGATATCCGCTACGATGCGCCGGAGGAGATCGAGTTCGCCATGGATCGCGCGATCCCGCTGGGACTCATCGTGAACGAGCTCGTGACCAATTCCCTGAAATACGCCTTCCGGGGGTCCGCACAGGGGACGATAACGATCGGCCTGCGGCGGGTCAACGGCTGCATTCAGCTGCGGTATCACGATACGGGTCCCGGCCTGCCTGCGGACGTGACCGTGGGCGATGCGAAAACCCTCGGTATGCTGATGATCGCCACTCTCGCCCGCCAGCTTCGCGCGGCCATCAAAGTCCCCCGGGGAGACGGTTTTTCATTTATATTGACCTGCGAACGGTGACGGACGAACGCATTGGTATTGACCGTCGAAGACGAAGGAATCATTCAGCAGCACCTTGTCGGCATGCTGCGGGCCTTCGGGCATACGGTCGTCGGTGCGGCGAGGGGCGGCGGCGGGGGGCTCTCCGATGTGCGGGAGCGCCCGCCGGACTTTTTTTACTGGACGTCGTCCTGTACGGAATGATTGACGCGACGGACCGCGCGGTGTATCGAGGCACGTCGAAAAAAAATACGGCGGGAGCGCATGAAAGGAAGCGTACTGATCGTCGAGGACGAAAGCGTCATCGCGGAAGACATCGCCGCGATCCTGCGCGCTGATGGTTTTTCGGTGGCGGATATCGTCTCGTGCGGGACGGACGCGGTCGAGCGGGCCCTGGCGCTCACGCCCGACATCGTCCTCATGGACATCGTCCTCTCGGGCGAGACAGATGGCATCGAGGCCGCCGCCCTCCTCCTGGGGAAAGGATTTCCGGTCATTTTCACAACCGCCCATTCGAGCGAGCAGATGATGGCGCAGGCCCTCGAAACCCTTCCCTACGGCTATCTCGTCAAACCGATCGACGTGCGCGAAATGCTTGTGACCGTCTCGCTTTCGATCAAGCGGCACCGGCTGGAACGGGAGCTGAAGGAAAAGGAAGCGGAACTGTCGCGCAGCAGGGAAAAATACCGCCAGCTGGTCAACTCGGCGAGCGACACGATCTGGATAACGGACCGCGACGGCTTCCTGACGTTCGCCAATCCCGCCACCGCGCGGGTGACGGAATATGATCGAGACGAGCTCGTCGGCATGAATATATTCCAGCTCGTCGAGCCCTCACAGCGGGAATCTCTCCAGCGGATCCATATTGACCAGTTCAAAAAACGCATACCGGAGATATTCACGGAGGTGCGCATCCAGACAAAAACCGGCAGGCACATCTGGCTGGGACAGTACGTCCAGATCGTTTGGCTGGATGGCAGGATCGCCGGGTTCCAGGCGATCGGGCGGGACATCACCGAGACGAAATCCAAGGAACGGGAGATGGAGATCGCCCGCGCGGTCAACGACGCCATTATGCGGCGCTCCCCGGGGACGGAGCATATTTCGTCGCTCTACCATCCGATGCGGATGATCGGCGGGGACATCATCGATTTCCTGCGATTCAGAGACCCCGACACGATCGGCGTGTTCATTGGCGACGTCTCGGGCCACGGGGTCCCGGCCGCGCTGGTGGCCGCCATGCTGAAAGGGGTCATCAATCAGTCGGGGGACTCCCGTTCGGATCCCTCCCGATTTCTGCTCTACCTCAACGACTGCATGTTCGACACGACCGGCGGGTATTTCATCACCGCGCTCTACGGGATATTCACGGTATCGACGGGACGGTTCGCGTTCTCAGCGGCGGGGCATCCCCCTCCGGTCCTGGTTCGCGGCGATGACGCGTCGTTCTACGACATGCCGGGCAGCGTACCGCTGGGGATCATGACCACGGCCGACCTGCTCGACTTCGACAAGGGCTATGCCGCGCACGCGATCGACATCCGCGCGGGGGAGACGCTCCTGCTGTACACCGACGGGCTCTACGAGGCCTGTCCCGCGAACGGCGACGGGTCGCCCCAGTTCGGGGAGCGCGCGCTTCTCGACACGTTGCGCGCCGCTCGGGGGCTGCCCGGGACCGAGCTCATTCGCGCAGTGCTCGACACGGCCGTCGCGCATCGCGGCTCGGACCAGTTCGATGACGACGTGAGCATGATCTGCATCGAGGGATGACGCCGGCGCATCACCATACGGACAACCATCGACATCCGTTTTTCACATCATGTTGCGCGAGGACGGGTACAAGTATCTCACACAATCCCCGCCCGATGCACCTCGATGATCAGCTCGAGGTTCGTCTTCTCGAACTCCCGTGCGTTCATGGCCGCGAGGTACTGCTCCTGGAACCCGGAAACGAGCGCCTCCTCGCTTCGCCTCATCTCGATGATCTCCTCGAGCGGAGTTTTATCCAGCTCATCCCGGCGCTTTTCCTCGATCACCGCTTCGAGGTCCGAGCCCTGCAGCTCTTCGCTTCGACGCGCACTGATAAGATCCTGTACTGCGTCTCGGTCCGTTTCCAGCGCGCGCCGTTGCGCAATGAGTTCCTCGAGCGGCGATTCCGGCGGCGCGCCGGCACTCCGGGCGGCGATTTCATCTACGATTCCCGATTCGCGCCAGGACCCGCGCTTCCACTCCTCAACGAGGGCCTCGAGCTCGGTCTCGCTCCTGCTCATCGATGCGCCTTTTTCCTTCAATCCGTCTCCGAATGTATCAGTTGGCGTCACCATGGCGTCCTCCTTTCTCTCCACTGAAAAGATACGGAAGCACGCGGATAGATTCAAGTAATTCCAACGGGCATAGTAGACATGCCGCCGTGCATGGAAATCTAATTGACTTTCTTCAAGTGCGCACGATCATTCCAACTCGGGCAAGCGAAGTTTGATACCGGGAGGCGCCCATGGATGTCCCGAAGCAATTCACCAAGGTTTCCGAATCGCCCACGCTGCCGGGGAAGCGCGGCGCGCGCAAGACCTTCGACGTGGCCGACCTCTACCGCGACCCCTCCGGCGAGCCGGCCCCTGACGCCGGGCTGGGGCTGGACGAGAAGCTGCGCAAGGCGTACTTCTGGATCACCAACTCCGCCATCATCACGCCCTTCTACGACATCGAGTTCAACGACGGCCCTGCGCCCGAGTACACCGTGGGCGACAGCAAATCGATCGTGCGCCTGCCCTCCGCGCAGAGCTACTCGAGCTTCGTGCTGCTGCCGCTGCTCACCCTCGCGGTTCGCGGCAAGTGCCTCTTCGTGGGCGGGCCCGGGCGCGGGAAGACGGCGAGCGCGATCATCATGGGCGTGCTCGCGGGTTATCCGCTCATCGACATCAAGCGCGCCATCCAGCACGGCCAGCCGCAGATGACCATCGCCGACCTGCTGGGCAACCCCCTGCCCGCCGACCTCATGAAGGCCGAGAGCATGGACGCCATCCGCATCGCCTGGCGCAAGTGGCTCGCGATGCGCGTGAAGATCATCGACGAGTACAACCGCATCCCCACGCGCACGCAGTCGGCGCTGCTCACGGTGATGGCCGACAACTACGCCGAGATCATGGACCAGGTCTACGAGTGCCCCGACGCGGCGTGGTACCTCACCGCGAACGACGACGCGGGCGGCGGGACCTATCAGGTGATCGAGGCGCTGCGCGACCGGATCGACGTGGTGGTGCACGCGCTCCACTTCAACAGCCGCTTCATCGGCGAGCTTCTCGCGCGGGTCGATTCCGGGGTGAAGCCGGAGACGCTCGTGCCGGGGGAGATCATTTTCACCGGGGAGGAGATCGACCGCATGCACGCCGACATCCTCGCCGTGGAGATGCCGCGCGCGCTCTTGCGGCGCCTGGAGCACTTCGCGTCGCAGTTCGAGTTCTGCGAACCGGCCGGCGAGCAGATCGAGTACAAGACGAAGGACGTGGTGAAGCTCGCCGGCGAGAATCCCGCGACGCTCGCCGAGCGCGAGACCGGCAAGAGCAAGGCGAAGGACCTGGGCCTCCAGACCGCAAACGGCCTCTCGGTGCGTGCCATCATGACGATACTCGTCTTCACCAAGGCGCTCGCCTACTTCCGCGGGGCGCGCGAGGTCTCGCCCGACGACCTGCGCGCGATGGTCCCGTTCGTGCTCCACGACAAGCTGGTGCAAAACCCCGACGCGAGCTTCCTCGAGGAGCAGGGGAACGCCGTGTACCGCGTGGACCGCGTGAGCTGGATCCGCCGCCTCTTCGACCTCTCCTGCGCCGAGTACGACCAGGTGGGGCTCGACAAAAACGATCCCGTGGGCGCGCTCATGGACGCCTTCGCGCGCGGGCTGGAAGGCGTTACGCGAAAGCAGGCCGAGGAGGCGCTCGTCGCGATCGAGCGGCGGATGGACGCGCACCAAAAGGAACGCAAGCTCCACGGCCCCATCTTCGACGACATCCTCGCGCTCAAGTACCTGCACCAGCGCTATCGCAACTATCTCCGGTGGCTCGAGTGGCAGGGCTGATCCCGCCGGAACTCGCGGCCTGCGTCGAGCGCCATCGGGTCGCGCTCAACGCCGCGTTCGCCGCCCATCGTGCGGGCCATCCGCGCATCGACGCCGACGGCGTCCTGCGTGCATTCGCGTCCCTCGCGGAGACGGCCCGCGCGGCGCTCGCAGACCGGCCGGACGCGATCGACGCGCTCATCGAACCGCTCTTCGCCATCTCGCTCGAGCTCGCCGGACCCCGCGGCCGGCTCCCCGGCCTCGAGGCGCACTTGGGCCGCTTCATCGCGCTCTTTCCCCATGCTGTCTCTCACGAGCCGGACCGCTTGTTGCGCGACGCGGCGAACGCCTATCGCACGCTCTTCGCCAGGTGCGTGTCCGCGCCGGAGCGATGGACCGCGCTCATGGCCGGGACATCGCGCCTCGCCCCGACGCCCGACGAGCTGCGCCGATATGGCGCGATCGCGGCATGGCGCGCCGGCCTCGCCGAGTTCCGGCAGGCGGCCGTCGCATCAATCGGCGCAAGCGGGTCCGACGCCGTGCGGGCGCTCCTCGGCATTTCGGACAACGTCGCCATGCCCGATCCCGCCGCGTTCGCGGCGGCGCTGGCCGACAATCCCTGGGCGGACCCCGCGGCGCTCGCCGCCGGATCGGCGCAGCCGCGCGCCTGCTTCGCCGCGATCGGCGGTTTCTCCGCATTCGGCGGGGTGTTCGCCGCGCCGCCGGTCGTGTTCGCGCAGGACGGAATCGCTCTGGCCCACGACGGGACGCGATGCTTCGAGATCATCGCCGACCGGTTCGGCGCGCACTTCGCACCGGCGGGCGCGGCGCCCGGCGACCGGATCGCGCCGGACCCGTCCGTCGTCGTCGGCCCGTCGGCCATCGTCGCGCACGGCATCTCCATCGCCCTGCGCGACATCGCGCCGATCGATGCCAATCATCCCCTCCCCGACCTGCCCGTAGTGCCGGTGCGCGGTTCCGCATACGACGGACACGCCGTCTATCTCACCACGCCGCTCTCGTACCGCGTATTTGTCGTCGGCATCGCCGGGGCGGGCGCATGAAGACGAAGGCGCCCGAACACACGCGCAGCGACCGCGTACTCCTCGCGGAACGCTGGCGCGAGCGCTGGCCCGAGGCGCTCGGCCTCTGGGGCAGCTTCGTGCGCCTTCCCGAACCGATCTTCTGCCAGGACACCGCGCAGGCGCGCGCCGAGGGGCTCACGGAATCCTTCGCGATGATACGCCTGACGGACCATCGCATCGTGCTCTCGCCCATGACGATCCTCTCCCTGGGCATCGGCGAGTACGCGCTGGAGATCATGGGACACGAGATCGGCCATCATGTCTACTGCCCTGCCGACATGAGCGACACCGGCCGCATGATCGCGCGCATCCGCCGCGCCCTGCCGACGATGGAGCAGTACGCCCCGATGGTGGGCAACCTCTACACCGATCTCCTGATCAACGACCGCCTGTTCCGCCAGCACGGCCTTCGCATGGACGCGGTCTACCGCGCCATGAAGGCGCCCCACGCCGACGCGCTGTGGACCTTCTACCTGCGCATCTACGAGATCCTCTGGGGCCTGCAGAAGGGGACGCTCGTCGAGGGGGAGACCTCCACCGAGCTGGAGGCCGACGCGCGCCTCGGGAACCGCGTGGTCCGCAGCTACGCGAACGATTGGGTGCGCGGCGCCGGGCGCTTCGCCGCGCTCTGCCTCACCTACCTCCTCGCGGAGAAGGCGGGGACATCGGAGGCGCTGCGCGCGATCCTCGACGCGCAGGTCACCGCGTGCGGCGACGAGATCCCCGACGGCCTGGCCGAGATGGACGACGGCGAGGAGGGCGATTCCATCCATCCCGCGCTAGAGGACGACGAGGCCGAGGAGAAGCGTCCAACGCAGCCCGGCGGTCCCCAGGCGGTGCGGGGCAACTATCGCGAGCCCTTCGAGTACGGGCAGATCCTCCGCGCGATGGGCATCACCGTAAGCGACGAGGACATCGCCGTTCGCTACTACCGCGAGCGCGCGCGTCCGCACCTGGTCCCCTTTCCCGTCCGGGTGGAGCCGCGCGCGTCCGACCCCATGCCGGAGGGCCTGGACCAGTGGGACATCGGCGAGCCGATCGACGGCATCAACTGGATCGAGACGGCGATGCGCGCCCCCGTCGTGGTGCCGGGCGTGACCACCGTCCAGACGCGCTACGGCGAGGAGCGCGGCTTCGAGAAGGCCGTCACGCCGATCGACCTCGACCTCTACGTCGACTGCTCGGGCTCCATGCCCGACCCGCGCCAGGCGACCTCCTACCTCGCGCTCGCGGGAACCATCATCGCGCTCTCGGCGCTGCGAGCGGGATCGCGCGTGCAGGCGACGCTCTGGAGCGACACGGGCGGTTTTCAAACCACCAACGGCTTCGTCTCCGACGAGCGGCTCATCATGACGGTGATCACCGGCTACATCGGCGGCGGGACCGCCTTCCCCATCCACATCCTGCGCGACACCTATGCGAACCGGAAGCCGACGGACCGCACGGTCCACATCCTGTGCATCTCCGACGACGGCATCACCACCATGTACGACAACGACGAGCGCGGGAACTCCGGCCGCCCGATTGCGGCCAACGCCCTGGCGCGCGCCGCCGGCGGCGGCTCCCTTGTGCTCAACCTCTACGGCGACTGGCGCAACAACAAGGAGCTTCTCTTCGCCAGCGAGCAGGGCTGGGCCATCTATCCCGTCTCGACATGGGAGGACCTCGTCGCCTTCAGCAGGGAGTTCGTGCGGCGGAATTATCTCGCGCACAAAACGTCACGGGGGGTGATGCAGCCATGACCGCGACCGGACCGTCCATCGCGCACCTCACCCACCGGCTCGCGAACGCGCCGGCGGCCGTGACGAATGAGCCGGCCTCCGCGCCCGACATGCCGGAGGTCCTCACCACCGCCGCGATGATCTCCGACATGATCGATGGGCTGGGCGGCGGCCTTCTCACGATGCGCGAAGCCACGGCGGTCACCGCGCTACGAACGAAGGCGGGCGACCGGATCATGCTGATGCTGCAGGCCGCGGCCTTCCTCGCGGCCGATCCCTGGTTTGCCGATTACGCGCGCGCGCATCCCGACGCGGACCTTGCCGCGAAGACGAAATCCTTTCTCATGAACGGGCTTACCGAGCTCTCTAAGTATGTAAAACCGGATTATCTCGTAGGCGATCCCGAGGGCCGCGAGGAGCTCGCGCGCCGATACCTGGCGGCGCTCGATCTTGTTCCCGAGGGAGAGACGGCGGCGCAGGCCGCCGACCGCCTCACGGCCCTCGATTCGGTGGAACGCGCGCGCCTCATCGGGGCCACCCGCGAATCGCAGAAGCGCGCCCGCGAGCTCCGGGAGGCGATGGCCCGCCGCGAGGCCGAGGAGGCGGCGTCGAAGATGACGCGGGAGTAGCGCTCCCGGATCAGCCCCGGCAAAACTCCGCGAACGAGCGGCCGAAGCGCACGGCGTCATCGCGGCTCTTCTCGTCGGGGTTCCACAGCGCCTTGAATCCGTCGGGCATCACATCGAACCCGGCCTTCCCCAGCCGCTCGTTGATGTCCGTGACGGACTCCCCGCTCCAGCCGTAGCAGCCGAAGCCCGCGGCCTTCTTGCCCTTGAACTGCAGGCCGTGAATCTGATCGAGGATAGCCGCCACAGACGACAGCACGCTGCGGTTGATCGTCGGCGAGCCGACCATGATCCCCTTCGATTTAAAGACCTCCGTGATCACGTCGTTCTTGTCGGTCGTCGCCACGTTAAAGAGCTCCACCGTGACGGACGGGTCCGCCTCGACGACGCCCTTCGCCATCTGCTCTGCGAGGACGCGCGTGCCGTTCCACATCGTGTCGTACAGGATCGCGATCCGGTTCTCCCGATAGGCGTCGGCCCAGGCGAGATACCTCTCGACGATCTGCATGGGATTGTCGCGCCAGATGACCCCGTGGCTCGTGCAGATGATGTCGAGCGGAAGCGACAGCGACACGAACTCCGCGATCTTCTTCAAGACGAGCGGGCTGAAGGGGGTGAGAATGTTCGCGTAATACTTGACGCATTCCGCGAAAAGCTCCGCCGGGTCCGCCAGGTCGTTGAACAGGCCGCTCGTGGCATAGTGTTGCCCGAAGGCGTCGTTGCTGAAGAGGATATTGTCGCCGGTGAGATAGCAGAACATGCTGTCCGGCCAGTGCAGCATCGGCGCCTCGATGAAGATGAGCTCCTTCGAACCCAGCGAGATCCGGTCCCCGGTCTTCACCGGCACGAAGTTCCAGTCGCGATGATAATGCCCCTTCAGCGACTTCACGCCATTGGCCGTGCAGTAGACGGGCGCCTCCGGTATTCGCTCCATGAGCTCGGGCAGCGCGCCGCTGTGGTCGATCTCGGCGTGGTTGGCGACGACGAAATCGATCTTCGAAAGATCGATCGTCTTCGCGAGGTTGTCGACGTATTCGTCGGCGAACGGCCGCCACACCGTGTCGATGAGCGCCGTCTTCTCCTCGCGCACCAGGTAGGAATTGTACGAGGTCCCCCGGTGCGTGGAATACTCGCTGCCGTGGAATTTCCGGAGCTCCCAGTCGGTCTTGCCGACCCACCACACATTGTTCTTCACCTGAATCGCCATGTCCGTCCTCCTGTATGTTGATCGCGCTGCGCGCCGTCACGTCCTGGTTCCGGGCGGCCGCCCGTCGAGATAGACGCCGCGTAACTCATGCAACAGCGCATGATAGCGCTCGTGCGCCCCCGCTCCGGTCTCGTCGCGCTCGATGCGTTCAAATTCGCGCACGAGCCGCTCCTGTTCGTCAGGCGACAAGTACCGATCGGCCAGGACGAACAGGACCTCGTCTTCCTTGTGAATATGCTTTACGAGCAGTTCCATATACCCGCGGGCGTTCACGATAAAATCGCGCGCGGCCGCGGCATCACCGGCCCGTATCCCGTCGAGGGTTGCGTCCATCGCCGTCACGAACCGCCTGCCCGCGTCATGCTCGGCCAGCATCACGCCCACGGGTCCGTTCTCGCGGGGAATCCCCGCCGCCTCGAGGGCCGGGAACAGGGCCCGCTCCTCCTTCGCGTGGTGGCACCCGTCCGCGAACGTGCGGATAAAATCGATGACCGCGGCGAGATGCCCCGGATCGGCCGTCCCGTCCCGCTCGAGCCGGTTACAGAGCTCGCCGATGATCTCGATCATCGCCAGTATGAACCGGTGCTCTTTTTGCAACTCGTCTGTCGCGTTCATTGCCATGCACCTCCTTCTCTCCTCAACGCTCCGCCGACAGCATGGCGCGCACGGTCTCCCAGAGCTTCGCCCCCTCCCGTACAAGATTGAAGGAGCGCCCCGAGAGCCGCCAGCGCGTCACCAACAGCCGGAACGAGCCCATCACGATGAGCGCAAGCTGTTCGTCGGGCAGATCGCCCCTGACGCACCCCCGCTCCTGGCCGAGCCTGATGGTCGTGCGCAAGGCGCGTTGCGTGCGATCCATGATACGCCGCACCGTCGCGGACAGGCGGGAGCTGTTCTGAAAGATCTCCTCGGCGAACACCGCCGCCGTGACGGACGGGTTCTCCGCGAAATACCCGATCGTGTTCGCGTACATCGCGCCGATCCGGTCGAGTGGGTCCATGTCGCCGTCCAGGATGGCGCGGTTTCGATCGTTGACGACCGACCGGAAGCGCTCGAGAATGGCGGCGAGGATGTCCTCCTTGCTCGCGAAGTGCCGGTAGATCCCCGGCTCGGTGAAACCCACCTCGCGGGCGATGTTTTTGGTCGTCAGGTTCTGGATGCCCTTCCGCTCGATGAGCCGCAGCGAGGCGTCCATGATCTCATCCCTCCGCCCGGGCTTTGCGTTCATCCCCGACCCCCAAATGTTAGTAAATACTAATATACCATCGGCGCGCCGGTTCGTCCACTTTTTTCATGAAATATCCGGCGGGATTTTTTCGACGGGAGCGGCGGGGGACAGATTTTCTGCATGACACGAAGCGCGGCGGTTTCGCATACTCGCCCAACATCGATCGCAATCAGGACCGGAGGCCCAGAATGAAAAAAAGCAGAAAGCTCATTGTCGACAAGAAATACCAGTTCGGCTTCGCCGCCCCGCTGACGGCGGCCTCCGGGGCCGTCATCACGCTCGTCATCGTCGCCATCGCCGCGGTCTCCTTGGTGAACAACGGCAAGCTCCACGAGCTGGCGAGCAATCAGATGCGTCTGGTCGCCAACCAGAACGACATCTATCAGACGCTGCTCGCCGTATCGCAGGCGAAGGATCTGTCCAACCCCTCGGTCGTCGAGGAGTTCGTGAACCGTGACGTGGCGCGCAACAAGGTCAGGCTCGACGACAACACCGCGATCATCATCGGCATCGGCAGGAACAACCTCATCCTGATCTCCGGCCTGATCGTCTTCGCCCTGCTGCAGTCGGGGATTTTGTTCTATCTTCTTATTAAGAGATCGCACCGGATCTCGGGGCCGGTTCTTGTCCTCAACCGCTACATCGACGACATCAAGAACGGGACCTTCCCCGACGTGCGCCCGCTGCGCGAGAAAGACGACCTGAAGGAACTCTTCGAAAACTTCCGCCAGATGGTCGAGGCCCTGAAACGGAAGGGCGGCGGCTGACGACGCCTGAACGATCGGAGATGACGCGGAAGCGACCGCAATCCTGTAACAAAATGCGCACGCGGATCCTCATATACACAAGCCTATCCAGTAGGGACATCCACCTGCTGAAACAGGCCCCAATACGCAACGTGCGTTCGAACGATCCCACAGGAAACCGGAGGCTGCATGCAGACATTACACAAGGCCGTTTCCACGTTTTCCCGTTTCGCTAAACTGGCCGCGCTGGCGATCGCCGCATCCACGCTGGTGTTCGGACTCATCCACCTGGCGAGCCTTTCCCTCCTGGCCGAAACCGGCCGGATCGTCATTGAACACGACGCGCTGCTCCACCTGTTGTCCGTGAACATGCTCCCGATGGTCATGGCCTACCTCTTCCTTGTGGCGGTCCTGTATTATCTGTACCGCATGGCGCGCGCGGCGATCGCACAGTCCGCGAAGGAAGAGATCGAATCGGCCCGCCGGGAGGCGACGGTCGCCACGCTCCAGAAGGTGACCGGCGTCATCGCCGAGGAGCTCGTGGCCCCCAACACGGAGCTCAGGCGCTATATCGAGCTCAAGAAACGGAAGGGCCAGGCGCCGCCCGCGCTGGAGACGGCCAGCGGCAGCATATCGACCACCCTGCGGCGGCTCACCTGGCTGAGCTATGTCCTGCCCCATCTCGAAACCGACGCGACCGGCGACGATGCGCTCACTATCATCGCGAACGCCCCCGCGCACACGACGGGCAACCCGCTCCTCCTGCCTGGACCCGTCGCGAAACGGCGCCAATGAATCTCGCATAACGCCATTTTCGGCGAAACCGCGACAATCCGCATTACAGCGTTTTTCCCTGATCAGCGCCGGCAGGCTACCCCGCGCGCCAGCGGAGCGCCATTCGCATGTGACGGCTTTTCCCATCGTCCGGAAAACGGCGCGGACTTGGATTGACATTTCACACGACGCGTATCACCCTTCCCCCGATGAACGACACATCGACACATGAAACCGCGCCCAACATTCGCGTGGCGGTGATTGAGCCGGGCGGCCCGGTGAACGTCGGCTCGATCGCGCGCGCGATGGCGAACTTCGCCTTCGACGATCTCGTCCTCGTGGGCAACGACGTGGACGATCCCGACGGGCGCGGCGCGCGCGTCGCCATGGGCGGCGCTGGCGTCTTCGCCGGACGCCGTATCGCCGGCACGCTCGATGCGGCGCTGGAGGGCTGCGGCCTGGTGATTGGCGCGACCCGACGCGCGCGCAGCGACGAATCATGCATCGACTTTCGCGAGGCCGCGCGCATCGCCGCACGCCGCCCCCGCGCCGCGACCGTCGCGCTTCTTTTCGGTCGGGAGCGCGACGGGTTCATGCGCCAGGAGCGCGAACGCTGCCACATCCTCGCGGAGATACCCAGCGTCGAGGGGACCGCCGGCTCGCTCAACATCTCCCACGCGGCGGCGCTCTTCCTGTGCGCCATCTATTGCGAACTCGGCGGACCCGAACCGGTGGCGCACGCCGATCCCGAGCCGCTTCTCGCGGCATTCGACGATCTCTTCAAGCGAAGCGGCACGTGGGAGGCAAACGGGAGGGCGCAGAGGATCTTTCACGGCCTCCTCGCCCGCGCGGGCCTCACCCCGGAGGAGGCGGAGCTTCTGGAGCGGTCATTTCGCCTCTTTGGGGCGCGGATACAACCGGAGTGAGCGCGGTCATGAGGAAGCAAATTTCCACGATTCGATTGACAGGACGATCCCGATTCGGCGACAATCGCAGAAGCATGGAACACAACACCCGCACGCCCCTGATGAAACCGGAGTGGCTCGCCACGATCCACCGCATGCGCAAGCATCCCGACGCGCCGCGCTGGAACATCGAGATCGGCGACCGGCTCACCGCGGAAGACCTCGCCTATGCGAAATCGTTCGGGGAAACCCTCGCGGCCGACCGCGCCCGTCCCGCCTCCTCGCCGACCGACGATATCGTCGCGTGGATCGAGGAGCGCCGGGAGCGCGTCCCGTACTTCGCCCGCGTCCTCGACGGCATTGACGCGAGGCGCGATTTCGGCGCGATACCGCGCATGACGCGGCGCGACCTTCAGCGCAATCTTGATTCGATCGTCCCGCCGGACGAGCCCCTCGACCGGCTCATCGTGAACCCCACCGCCGGCACCACCGGCGAGCCCATCCTCGCGCCCAACCATCCGCGCGCCATCGGTTGCTACGACCCGCTCATTCAGTTCTGCCTGCGGCGGCACGGCGTGCGCGCGCGCTACGACCACACGGTGATCGCCGCGATCCAGGCATGTTTCCAGAAGAGCACCATCGTCTATACCGCCGTGCACTCCTTCCTCGACGGGGCGGGCTTCGCGAAGATAAATCTCGATCCGTCCGCGTGGCCGCGCCCCGACAGCGCCGCGCGGTATGTGCGCGACATGGCGCCGGTCTTTATCTCCGGCGACCCCATCGCCTTCATGGAGATGCTCAGACTCGGCGTCGAGTATCGGCCGCAGGCGCTCCTTTCCTGCGCGCTCGCGCTGACCGGCGATCTCCGCGCGCGCCTCGAGTCGGCCTACGGATGCCCCGTGGTGGATTTCTACTCGCTCAACGAGACCGGCCCCCTGGCCTATTCGTCGCCGGAGCGGCCGGGGTGTTTTCACGTCCTCCCCCACGACATCCATCTCGAGATATGCGATGATGCGGGCCTCCCGGTCCCCGACGGAGCCGTCGGCGAGATCTGCATGACCGGCGGGCGGAACCCCTTCCTGCCGCTGTTGCGCTATCGGACCGGCGACACCGGGCGCTTCGTGTCGCGTAACGGCACCGCGGGCGACCCGTCGCCGCTCATCGAGCTTTGCGACTGCCGCATGCCGGTGCTGTTTTCGACGCCGGACGGACGGTCGATCAACCCCATCGACATCGCGCGCATTATCCGTTCGCACCCCGTGGAATCGTTCCAGTGCGTGCAAGCATCGGACCTCGCCGTCACGGTGCGGCTCCCACGCGCGTCGGGCGCGCACTTCGGCGAAGAGATCTCCCGCCGCATTGCCGATTTATTCGGCGGCACGGTCGCGGTTCGCCATACCGCGCTCGTCGTCCATTCTGAGGAAAAAATCATCCCCTTCATAAAAGAGTGATTGTCTTTTCGCGCCTTCGCGATATGAGCGGTCAGGCACGCATCGCGTGCATCGACAATCGACCAGGGACAGCGACACATGACGTCTTGGAGACAACAGGCGACCGAGGGGATCGCCCCAGGCATGACGGTCCGCTTTTCACGTACATTCACGCAGGAGGAGACGAACACCTTCGGCGACATCACGCGCGACTACAATCCCGTGCACTACGATGAACGCTTCGCGAAGCAGAAGGGATTTACGGACCTCATCTGCCACGGGCTGCTCGTGGGCGGCATGGTGTGCGAGCTGGGCGGACAGGTGGGCTGGCTGGCCACCGGCATGAAGTTCCTCTTTAAACGACCGGTATACTTCGGGGATACCGTCACCTGCGAAATAACCGTGCGCACCGTGGACGAGAACGGCTTCGCCGTGGCCGACGCGCGCTTCACGAACCAATCGGGCGACGAGGTGCTCGAGGCGAAGATCTCCGGGCTCGTGCCCGCCGCCCAGGACCGCGCACTCCTCGCGACCATGATCTCCGAGGGCGATCCGACAAACAAGATCGCCGGCGAGCGCTAGGCGGGATGCAGGCCCTCTTCGACATCACTCACACGCTCTTCACCGCCTGGGGCTACAAGGTTTCTCCGCTCGAGCTCCTAGGGACGTCCACCGGCCTGGCCTGCGTGTGGCTCACGGCGCGGGAAAAGGTCCTCTGCTGGCCGGTGGGGATCGCCAATATCGTTTTTTTCTTTGTTCTCTTCTACCAGCACCGCCTGTACTCGGACATGTTTCTCCAGGTGTACTTTCTCGCGACGAGCCTGTACGGCTGGTGGAAGTGGACGCACCCCGCTCCGGCCGAGGAGAACCGCCGCCACGAGCTTCGCATAACGCGACTGCGCGCCGGGCGCCTCGCGCTCATCGCCGCCGGGTGCGCGATCGCGGTGGCCGCCCTCGGGACGCTGGTGGGACGGCTTCACGCGATCGTCCCTGCGGTTTTTCCGGAACCGGCCGCCTTCCCCTACGCCGACACGGCCGTGGCCGTCGCGAGCGTCGCGGCGCAGTTCATCATGGCGCGCAAGAAGATCGAGTGCTGGCTGTTCTGGATCGGCGTGGACATACTCGCCACCGCGATCTACTTCCTCAAGGGCATCAACCTGCTCGCGATCGAGTACGCGGTCTTCGGCTGTATCGCGCTCTACGGCTTCCTGGGTTGGCGGCGTGAGATGCGATCGTACGAAACCGAGGGAGCGCCGGCGTGATCGAACATATCGGGATCGTCATCGGCAAGTTCATGCCGCTCCATGCGGGGCACATCGCGCTGATCCGTTTCGCGGCGGAGCGCTGTACGCGGGTACTCATCTCAGTGGACGGACAGCCCGACCACCCCATCCCCGTCGACACCCGCGCGGAGTGGATCCGAAAGACCTTTGCGGACGACCCGCGCATCGAGGTCCATGCCACCGACGAGCCCCTCCCGGACGATCCGGTCCCCTCGCGCGCGGTGTCATCGATCTGGGCGGAGTATTTGAAACGAAGGTTCCCGCAGGCAACGGCCATCGTCTCATCAGAAACATACGGCGACTACGTGGCCGAATACATGGGGATCTCGCATATTCCGTTCGATCCGGACCGCGCCGCGAATCCCGTATCCGGCACCGCCGTCCGCGAGCACCCCTTCCGCCATTGGCACCTGATCGCACCCGCGGCGCGATCATACTTCGCACAACGGGTGTGCATCTACGGGCCCGAGAGCACCGGAAAGAGCGTGATGACGGAATACCTCGCGCGCCGTTTCAAGACGACATTCGTGCCGGAGATGGCGCGCGAGCTCCTCGCCGAGCGCGGCGTCGCCGGCCTCGTGCGCGAGGACTTCGCGGCCATCGGCGAGCTCCACGCGCGCGATATCCTCCGCCGGACGCCCGAGGCGAACCGGATCCTCTTCGTGGACACCGACCACATCACCACGAAAATCTACGCGCGGCACTACTTCGATTTCACGCCGGACTTCCCCGCATGGATCGAGGAGGCGAACCGGTACGGACTCTACCTGTTCCTCGACATCGACGTTCCGTGGATTGAGGACCCGCAGCGGGACTCCTGGCACTGCCGCGAGGAACATCGCGCGCTCTTTCTCGGCGAGCTCGAGCGCGCGCATCTTCCGCATGTCGTCATCAGCGGATCCTGGGAGGAGCGCAACCGGAAGGCGGTCGCGGCCGTGCTTGAGCGATGGCCGGATATGGAATTCAACGGGAGCTAGCTTTCCTTTGCGAGTGATGCGGTTATTCGCGCTGTTTCCGGGTTTTTTCGGGGGAATGTTTTGTTGGGTTCCAGGTTATAATCCATCGAAACATCATTCCCTGGTTTAAAAATGAAAGATCGTGTGAACAGAAGCAATAGTTATCACCCTCTTCCCCATCATCAAGAAAACCCATCGCCGCATACGCCAGAAGCAATGACACCGACATCTTATACACCTTCCGCAAATCCGTAAAAAACTCATACTCCGCCCGAGCGAACCGCACATGGACGACATGCCACTCGCCGCGACCAACGCTTTTCTGGTAGCGCACGGCGGTCCCGGTCTTCATGAGCACAGCGCCCGCCTGCATGGCCCGCCTGAGAAGCCTGACGATCGCATCATTCCGGGACATCCCCCGTTTTGCCCGAATTTCATTGATTCGCTCCAGGGTATCGCCGAACATGCACACCGTAGTGGAAATCGCCACGCCCGCCTCCTCGCGTCATATATGTATATACGCGCCGCACAGACGAGTGTTTGATGTTTTTCCTGCATGGACCCGTTTTCTTATGGAAAAAATTCCGATCGTCATTACACAGGAGCAAATACGCTCGAAACATCAGCAGCCACAGGAAGGAGAATACCGCCATGATGCACGCACACATCGCCGTCGGGATGGCCGCAAAGCGAATCGCGCCGCGCGTATCGCTGGGGACGCTCATCTTCGCCGGGATTTTCGCCGATCTCCTCCTCAGCGTTCTCCTGCTTGCCGGTGTCGAGCATCTGCGGATCGCCCCGGGATTCACCGCCGTCGTCCCGATGGACCTGTACGACTACCCCTACTCCCACGGCCTTCTTCACTCGATGGTCTGGTCGATTCTGCTTGGCGTCGGCTATTTCGCCTGGAAGCGAGACGTGCGCGGATCGATCGTCGTCGCCCTCGTCGCGGCAAGCCACTGGGTCTTCGACTTCATCAGCCACATTCCCGATTTGCCGCTCGCGCCGGGCTATGGCGCACGTTACGGGCTGGGGCTCTGGGAGCATTACGCCGCCACGCACATCGTGGAAGGCGCGCTTTTCATTGGCGGATTCGCGCTGTATTTGAAGACGACGCGGCCATTGGACCGGATCGGCCGGTATGCGCTTGCGGGATTGTTCACGGCGCTGTGCGTGATGATGATGGGAAGCCTCGCAGGAAGCGTGCCGCCCAGCGCGACGGTAATGGCGTTCACGACGCTATTGCAGCTTCTCCTGGTCGCGCTCGCCGCGTGGGGGGACCGGCATCGGGAGATGAGGGTCCCGGCGTGAGACGAGTGACATGGATGGTGCGTTCCGCTCGACTCAACAGTTCGCGAGAACGCACACCGCCGTCACAAATGGCAGAGTCGCCGCACAAGCCGCTGGATTGAGAACATAGAGAAAGTGCTATCGCAACAAGAAGATAATACCGCTATCGCGAACGGCCCACGAACTGCGCTGCGGTGACCGCGAGGCCGGGAAATCGCGAAACCAGTGCACGGTCTCCAGTAAAGCACATAACGCCCCGGCGCATCCTGCAGCCACGCACGCGTCACAATCACTCGCAACTCTGGTCCACGCGTTCGAGCCGCGACACGTCGAATCCCTGGGACCTCGCGAGCGCAACGAGCGAATCATACAGCGTTGCGTCCATCGTTTTACTTCGCGAAAGGATCCAGAGGTAGTCCGGCGACGGGCCCGCGACGACGGCATAGCGATAGCCGGCTCCATCCAACCCGATGATCCAGTAGTTGCCGCGGAAGGGCCAGGAGAACTGCACCAGGATCTTGCCGGGCTCGGCCGGATCGGGCACCCAGGCCTTCGCGCGCGCCTCCTTGCGCTGCGACCGGTCGCGTTCCAGACGCCCGGCGTTCACCACCGCGATGGCGCCGTCGGGATTGATCGTGTAGGTCGCGGTGACGCATACGAGGCCCTTCTCGAACGAGTGCGGGAAGCGCGCGATCTCGTACCAGGTCCCGGCGTAGCGCGCGAGATCCACGTTTTTCACGACCGTGGGGCTGAGGCGCTTCCCGGAACAGGCCGCAGCCGAGATGCACACGAAAAACATCAACACAAGAAAACGTCCACAACATCGCATATCCCCCCCTCAGCACCCAGCAGTTGTTGCGGAGCATCGACCGCACCCGTTACCCCGCCGGCACTATTGATAGCGCAACCGTCTGCATTTCGCAACACGATTTTTACCCGTCGCCGACGATATTGGCTTGATTTCCGACCAGCTGGATTAATACTATGACAGAGCGCGAGCGCAATGAACCTGGACCATGCAATAATCTCGAACAAATACCGCATCACCGGGATGATCGGCGAGGGCGGCATCAGCGAGGTCTATCGGGCGGTCGATATCATCAGCGGCAATGACCGCATCGCCCTGAAAGTCCTCAAGAAGAACCGGACCACAAGCCGCATCGAGGACGTGATCCGCTTCCAGGGTGAGGCCGCGATCGCCTCGCACCTCACGCACCCCCATATCGTTTCGGTGTTCGATGTGGGCTCGCTCAGCGGGCTCCATTACCTGTGCATGGAATTCATCGACGGCATGAGCCTGGCGGAGTTGCTGCGAAACGGCTCGACGTTTACACCCGCCGAGGCCGTGGACATCGTCGCGCAGGTCGCACGCGCGCTGGAGCACATCCACCGCAGCAAGATCATTCATCGAGACCTCAAGCCGGGCAACATCATGATCTCGCGCGACGGGCCGGACGGCGCGCCGATTGCCAGAATCATCGACTTTGGCCTGGCGCAGATCAAGGAATTCGGCGCCATCACCGATCCGGACGAGATCGCTGGGACCTTCAGCTACATGTCCCCCGAACAAAGCGGCGTCATCAAGCGCCCGGTCGACGAGCGCAGCGACCTGTACTCGCTGGGGATCATCTTTTACCAGCTGCTGACCCGCGCGCTCCCCTACGAGGGCGACAGCATCACCGCCCTGCTGCATCAGCACGTGGCCGCCGTCCCCCGTCCCCCCGTGTCGCTCAATCCCGATCTCCCCCGCGTATTGGACCGGATCGTCCTCAAGCTCATCGAGAAGGAGCCCGCGAACCGCTACCAGGGCGCGGAGGGGCTGCTGCGCGACCTGGAGGCCTACCGGCGCGGCGAGACCGACTTCACGGTGGGACAGCAGGACGCGCACGTAAAGCTCGATTTCCGCACCGCGCTGGTCGGCCGCGAGCGGGAGATGGCCCGCCTCTCCGCGCGGCTGGACAGCATGCTCCAGGGAAACGGCGGCGTCTGCCTCATCGGCGGCGGCGCCGGATCGGGAAAGACCCGAATCGCGGAGGAGGTCATGGACCGTTTCGCGCAACGGCAGGGGATCGTCATCGGCGGCAAGTGCTTCTCCGGGGACGCCAAGACCCCGTACGGCCCGCTCCGCGACGCGCTGGGGGCGCTCGTGAAACAGTACGGAAAGCTTTCGCCCCATCGCCAGGCCGCGTTGCGGGAACAGCTGCGCGGGTCGACCGGCGAGCTGGGCGCCGTCATCGAATCCCTCAACCCCCTCGTCCGGGAGATCCTCGGCGAGAGCCAGCCGCTGATCGCGCTGGAGCCCGAGCGCGAGAACCGCCGCTTCCTCACGGTGGCCGCGCGGTTCTTCCTAGCCCTGGGCGCGATCGACGGCGGCCTCATCCTGTTTCTCGACGACCTCCAGTGGGCCGACACGGGGACCTTCGCCGTGCTCTCCGAGATCGCCCAGGAGATCGCATCGCGGCCCGTGCTGGTGCTGGGCACCTATCGCGACAACGAGATTTCCGCGTCCCATCCGCTGCGCGCGCTCACGAAAAGCGCCCAGGACAATCACCAGCCGCTCGACCATGTCCCCCTGGGGAATTTCGACAGCGAGACCCTCAACCGCTTTGTTGCCAGCCTCCTGCACATGCCGCCCGACGACACGCGGGAGATTCACGCCCACGTGCAGCGTCAGAGCGGGGGCAATCCGTTTTTCGCTATCGAGATCATCAAGCGGATGATCGACGATGGGAGCATCGCATTTCGCGAGATGCGATGGGTGCTGGTCCCGGAGCAGATCGCGCACACCCGCATCGCGGCGTCCATCATCGAGATCATCTTGCAGCGGATAACGCAGCTCACCTCGCGCGACATGACCATCCTCTCGTATGCGGCGCTCATCGGGCACACCTTCGACATGGACCTGCTCTTCCGGCTGCTGCCCGCCGATGGCACCGCCGAAATCGTCAGCGCCATCGACCGGGCGATCGAGCTGCGGCTGCTCGAGGAGGACAGCATCGTCAAGGGCGTCGTGCATTTCGTCCATGACCGGATTCGGGAGGCGTGCACCGAGCGTATTGCCTCGGACGAACGGCGGCGGATCCACCTGGAAATCGCCCGCATACTCGAAGGCGACCGTGCGGACGAGCGCGATGAGCGCATCTTCGAGCTGGCCCATCACGTCATCGAGGGGGGCGACGACGAAAAAACGCTCGCCTACGCCGTCCCGGCCGGCGAGATGGCGAAAGACGAATACGCAAATGCTGAGGCGATCCGCTATTTCACGATCGCGCGGGACATCCTAGAGCGGCGCGGCCGGACGGGCGACGAGCGCTGGCGATTGTGCGTGACGCGCATCGGCGAGCTGCTGATCCTCACCGGGCAGCACGACGCGGCGATCGAGCAGCTCACGGGGCTACTGGAGCATCAGCACGCCATCCCGGAAAAGGCCCTCACCAACCGGCTGCTCGCTGATGCGTTTTTCAAAAAAGGCGACCTGGCCCGGTGCGAGATCTATGCGCACGATGGCCTCGCGCTCCTGGGCGAGCGCCTCCCTTTAGGCGTTACCGCCGTGGTGGCGGGCATCATCAAGGAGCTCGGCATCCGGGCGCTGCACCGCGCATTACCGCTTATATTTGTTCGTAAAAGCGAAAACCCACGCGGGAACTCGTATCGACAGATGCTCCCGTTCTTTAAAACGCTCGGCTGGAACTACTCGCTCAGCGATACGAAGAAGTATGCGCGACTCATCATGCGGGTGCTCAATCTGTGCGAGCGCCGGCTGGGCCCCTCCAAAGAGCTCGGCACGGCGCTGATGGGCTATGCGGGCATATTCATGTTCGCCGCGTGGTTCGACACCGCGCTCGCCCTGCACCGAAAGGCGGTCGCACTGGCGCGTCGATCGAACGACCTGTGGGGAACGGCGCAAACGCTCCAACTGACCGCCTATTGCCACAAGTGGAAGGGCGAATACCCGGCGGCGCTCACACTCTTCGGGGAGAGCCTGCGCATATTCCGCGAAATTGGAGACATACGCGAGGTGGGCATTACCAACGCGGGCATCGGCGAGACTCACCTCTACCTCGGCGATTACGCGGCGGCGAAACAGGCCAATGACGATTTCATGAAAATCTCGCGCAAGACCCGCGACCACTACGGCGTGAGCGCGGCGCTCATGTGCAGCATGCCGTATCATATCCAACGGGGCGAATTGCACCGCGCCTATGAGAACGGCAGCGAGAGCTACGCCATCGCCCAGGAGCGGGACCTGCCGTTCGTCCTGTGCGAGACGTCGATGTACCTCGGCGTCCTCGCCCTGGAGCAGTCCGACACCGACCAGGCGATCAAATATCTCGAACAGGCGCGAACCCTGTATGAAAAAAACAGCTTCCTCAAACACTACACCGTCTTCCTCTATCCATACCTGGTCGAGGCCCGGCTGGCGGAGTTTACCCGGCAGCGCGACACCCTGGCGCCTTCCCAGCGGAACGCGGCGCTTCGGCGGATACGAACGTTATGTGACCAGTCACTGCGGATAACGAAATCCTGGGCGACCCATCACGGGCTGGCCCTGAGGGCGGCGGGGCGTTTTTGGGATACCGCGGGCAAACCGGCGCGGGCCGAGCGATTCCTCTTGATGAGCATCGAGCACCACAAACGGCTCGGACGCACCTATGAACTCGGCCGCAGCCTCTACGAATACGCGCTCCACCTCAATCGGCACGGCGCGGCAGCGGCCTCGCGCTCGCAGATGGAGTCGGCGCATCGCATCTTCAGGGAGATCGCTGCGGACGACTACCGCAAACGCGCGGCGGGTTTTCTGGGGATTTCGCAGGACGACACGGGGGCCGACCAGCGGCTGATGGACCGCCAGCGCATCGACGCAATCATCAAGCTCAGCCAGGACGTGAGCTCCATCCTCAACCTCGATTCGCTGCTCGAGATCATCATGGCGAAGGCCGTCGAGGTGACCGGCGCGCAGCGCGGGTACCTGTTCATTCACGATCCCGACACGCATGCGTTGACGCTCAAGGCCTCCCGCGGGCTGGGGGATGCGGGGGCGATCGAATACTCCCACACCGTCGTGGACACGGTGTTCCACAATGCCCGCGCGCTGATCACCGCGAACGCACGCGCCGACAACAGGCTCAACACATACCACAGCGTCGTCACGCGCGGTCTCAAGTCGATCCTCTGCGTACCGTTGCTCCACCACACAAACGTCATCGGCGTCTGCTACCTCGACAACCCGCTCCTCTCGGGCGTGTTCACGGAAGAGGACGCCGATATGCTGGACGTATTCATGGGCCAGGCCGCCATCGCCATCGAAAACGCGAGCCTGTACAACAATCTTGAGCGCGAGGTGGAGTTGCGGACCCGGGAGCTGCGGCAACGGACGCGGGAGGTGGAATCCAAGTCGGACGAACTCGAGCTCGCGTACGTAAAGCTGAACAGCGCATACTCGCGAATGAAGGAAGACCTCATTCTCGCCAAAAACATTCAGGACAACATGCTCCCGCCGCGCGTCAGCCGCTCCGGCTCCCTGAACATCTTCGTCGAGTACCTGCCCCTCATCGAGGTGGGCGGCGATCTGTACGATGTATTCGAACGTGCGGACGGATCGGTCCGGATCCTGATCGCCGACGCGACCGGTCACGGCATCGTCGCGGCTCTGTTCACCATGCTCATCAAGAGCGAATACGAGAAACTCAAGGACGTGATTGACGATCCGAGCGAGCTCTTCGAGCGGCTGAACACGATCTTCTTCGTATCGTACAAGCCGCTCAAGATGTTCTTCACCGGCTTCCTGGCCGACATCAACCCGATGAAGAGCACGATCCGCTATTCATCATCTGGACATCCGTCACAGTACCTCATCCGCGACGGGGAGCTCATCGAGCTTCCCAACACCGGTCGTCCCGTGGCGATTTGGGACGAGGCGCTATGCGAGACGAGGCACGAAGAATTCCGTCCCGGCGACCGCCTGCTGTTGTTCACGGACGGGCTCTTCGAGGAATTCAACCGGGCCAAGGAGCAGTTCGGCGAGAGCCGGCTCCGGGACCTCATCAAACAAAACGCGCATCGCGACGCACGTGAGCTCGTCACCTCGCTGGTCCGGGACCTGATGCGTTACATCGACTCAGCGGAACTCAACGACGACATCACCATCATTGGCATTGAGTGACGGGACGGCGTCCGCTCTTACTAAATCGTTGCCGGTGAGCGCATTGAAACAACGTGCGATGGGCCTCGTCAACGACGGCGCGTTGTCGTTGCCGTCTTTCTCCCGGAACGCCGCGTTGCCGCCGTTTTCTTCTTCACGCCAGACCCGGCCGATCGCGTCCGCTTCGCTCCCGAGAGCGCGCTCGCGAGGACCACGGCGGACGCCGCGATGGCGATCGGTATCGCGGCGTCGATCACGTCGCCCCACGCCGTCCGGTCCTTTTTCTTGATCATGGGGAAGAACGGGTGGATCATCCGGTTTATCTCCCTCGCAAATTCGCGCGGCCCCAGCTCGTCAAAACGCTGTGCGAATCCCGTACGCAGGTCCGCGGCGTCCGCGGTGAAGCGGTCGGGGTGCCGGTTCACGAGCTGCCGGGCGTACTTCTCGAACGCCAGGTGCGTGTCGAAGTGGTCGGTGTATCGAGAAAAGAAGAGCGCGTAGTTGCCGGCATGGTGCGGGGCCGTCATGTCCTGCAGGTAGTGGAGGGCGATCCCGAGCGTCGCGGCATCCGCCGGACCGGCGCTGCATGATTCGTAATGCGCCTGGAAGTTCGTGAGCGCGTTCTCGTAAATGTCGTGCACCGCCTCTATCTTGTCGAGGACCTCCGGCAGGTACACCCGCTGCATGTAATTGCCGTACGCGCTCCCGGCCGCGTCGATGGGCCCGTAGAAATGCCCCTCGGCCGCGATCGCCAGAAGATCGAGCTCGCGGTCGGGATCCATCGAGTGCCGGATAACGTCGTCGCGAAACGCGCCGTCGATCACGCCGACCAGGTCGAAGGCGCGCGCCGTGATGAACTCGTGGGTCTCCACCTCGCCCGTTTTTCTGCCCGCCTCCTTGGCGTTCCGGTAATGCTCGAGGAAGCCCGCCGCGAGCGCGATTTTGGAATCGACCGTGGGGTTGCCCGCCATTCGGTCCTTGAGCGTCCCCAGCGCTTCATGCGCATTTTTCAGTATTTTCTTTTCCGTCGAACTCAACAGGAAGCATTCAAACATGTCACAATCTCCGGTGTGTTTTTTATTGAATAACAAATTTGATGCGAACGGCGTCAAGTTCGATTTTGACCCGCACGGTCCAGCGTCGCACAGGAGCGATCGGCATCGCAAATGTGATTGACAAAAAACCCGAATACTATATATTTGTATAGTCCGATTGGGCAAATGAAACACATGAACACGCATCCCCGCACCATTCTTCACGTCGACATGGACGCCTTCTTCGCGGCCGTCGAGCAGCTCGACCATCCGGAGTATCGCGGCAAGCCCGTCGTTGTGGGCGCCGATCCGATGGGCGGACACGGGCGCGGCGTGGTGTCGACCGCGAGCTACGAGGCGCGACGGTTCGGCATCCGCTCCGCCATGCCCATCTCAACGGCATACCGCGCCTGCCCCGGCGCGATCTTCGTGCAGCCGCGCGGAAAGCGCTACGGCGAGGTGTCGCGGCAGATCATGGAAATCTTCGAGAGCTTCTCGCCGCTCGTCGAGCCCATCAGCATCGACGAGGCGTTTCTGGACTGCACCGGCGCCGAGGGGATCTTCGGCGGCCCGAAGGACCTCGGAAGAAAAATCAAGGAGCGCATCAGGAACCAGACCGGCCTCACCGCCAGCATCGGGATCGCCTCGAACAAGTCCATTGCGAAGATCGCATCGGACCTCAAGAAACCGGACGGGCTGGTCATCTGCCCGCCGGGCGCCGAGCGGGACTTCATCGCACCGCTGCCCATCTCCCGCCTCTGGGGCGCGGGCCCCAAGACGGTGAAGCACCTCGAATCGATCGGCTTCCGCACGATCGGCGACATCGCGAACGCACCGTGCGACACCATGGAGAAGATCCACGGGGCCTGGGGGGTCCACCTGTGGCAGCTTGCGAACGGGCTGGACGACCGCCCCGTGGACCCGACCTGGGAGCGCAAGTCCATCAGCGAGGAGCGCACCTTCATGACCGACACCGATGATCGCGCGGAGATCGACCGCGCCTTCCTCGAGATCGCCGACGAGCTGTCGCGGCGGATGCGGCGCGAACGGCTCCGCGGACGCACCCTGACGCTCAAGATACGCCTGGAGGGCTTCATCACGCATACGCGAAGCGCGACCCTGACGCTGGGCGTGAACGACATGGCGAGCCTCCGCGATACGGCCTACGCGCTGTACGGCCGCTTCGACCGCCGGGGAAAAAAGGTGCGCCTGCTGGGGATCGGCCTGTCGAACCTCGAACCCGACGAGCCGCGGGAAGTTCAGCTCGAGCTTTTTCCCACACCCGACGACGGCGGCTCGGCGACGGAAAAGGTCCGCACCATCGAGCGCCTCATGGACAGCCTCCGCGATGATCTCGGCGCGCGCGTCTCCCGTGCCTCCCTGATCAAAGGGCGAAAGCAGCATGGACAATAAGGCAGGATGGCGAAATGTGTTGACAGAAGCATGCTTCAATACTACCGTATTGTCAGATTGTACGACGGGGTAATGATAATGAACTACAAGGAACGGGTAACAGCGAGTCCCGACATCATGCTCGGCAAGCCGGTTATCAAGGGTACGCGGATAACCGTCGAAATCATTCTGAGAAAATTATCCGAGGGCATGGCGGTCGATGAACTTATCACGGCCTATCCGCATATCCAAAAAGAGGACATCATGGCTTGCCTTTCGTATTCCGCCGAGGTGATCAGTCGGGAGGAAATACTTGCATCCTGATATTGCCATTATCGCCGATGAGAACATCGATTGTGAAATTATTTCATTACTAAAGCAGAACTCCATTGAGGTATTGTCAATTTACGAAACCCACCGCGGCTTAAGCGATCTAAAATCATTGAGCTCGCCATTAAAAACAATGCCATCGTGCTTACCGAGGACAAGGATTTCGGAGAATGAGTGTTTGCCCACAAAACGGAACATTTAAGCGTAATATTATTGCGATACAATCACATGGAAGAAAACGCCATAGGGGAAGTATTGTTAAACCTAATACGGCGTCACAAAGATACATTACGCGGAAAGTTTGTCGTTATAACTACAAAAAAAATTCGAATTCGCGACTTGTAAATTCGCCATTCTTTTCTTTCGTGAAACGCTCGAGATCCATCTCAAGGATTCTCGACCTTCACGCATAACGTAACGTCCGACAGCACAGCAAGCGATATGACGTGCTCCGTGACGCCTCTGCTCTATACCGGAACTTCGACCGCCTCACAGATACCCTGCGTAATGACTTCGGCCGGCGCCATACGCGCGTGCCGCCAATTTCCTTGGCAAACCGATGGCGTATGCGCTATACTGTTCCAATCGAAAGCGAGGGAGGCGGCAATGAAGATCTTCATCACCGGCGGTTCGGGGTTCTTTGGGCGCACGCTCACGTCGCGCCTGCGGGCGGACAGGCACGACATCACCATCGTGGACCGGCGGATCACCGATCCGTCCGCATTTCCCGCGGGCCTCACCGGGATCGAGGCCGACACGACGAAGCCGGGCGACTGGCAGGCGGCCGCGGCGGCGAGCGAGATCGTCGTCAACCTCGCGGGGACGCCCATCTTCAACCGCTGGTCGAAGGCGATCAAGCGCTCGATCCTCGAAAGCCGCGTCCTCACCACGCGCAACATCGTGGAGGCGCTCGCGTCGCGGAAGAAAAAGACGAAGCGGCTCATCAACGCCTCGGCCGTGGGGTACTACGGCTTCCTGAACGACGAGATCGTCGATGAGACCTTCCCTCCCGGCGCGGACTTCCTCGCGACGGTGGCGCGCGCCTGGGAGGACGAGGCCGTTCGCGCGCGCGAGCACGCCGTTGACGTCACGGCGTGCCGCTTCGGCATCATCCTGGGGAAGGGCGGCGGAGCCCTCGCGCTCCTTAAAAAGATCTACCGGCTGCGCGCCGGGAGCCGGCTGGGAGGCGGCCGCCAGTGGTTCCCCTGGGTGCACGAGGACGACCTCGCGGAGATGGTCGCGTTCATCATCAAGCATCGCATAACGGGCGCGGTCAACTGCACGGCGCCCGTCCCGGTGCGCAATGCGGAGATGACGCGACAGCTCAACCGCGCGCTCGGCGTCTTCCCGCTCGTCCCGCCGGCCCCCGCCTTCGCGGTGAAGCTGGCCCTGGGCGAGTTCGGCGAGACGCTCCTGCGCGGCCAGCGGGCGTTCCCCCGCGTCCTCACCGAGCGCGGGTTCGAGTTCCGCTATCCGGAATTCGAGCGGGCGATACGGAGTCTGGCGTGAGACGGCACACCTCATCCCCCGACCCCTTCTCCCGCAGGAGTTAGTCTTTTACATCGAAACCCTCTCCAATGGGAGAGGGCGCGCCGAAGGCGGGGTGAGGTAAACAAACCTAAAGGACACCACCATGAAGAACATATACAGCTTGTGCATCATACTGACGTTCGCCGCCATCCTCGCACAGTGCGGCGCGAGTTCGAACATCGACAAAAGGGGGGACAAACCCATGAACTATACCGTAACAAAATCTGACATCGAGTGGAAAACGATACTCACGCCGGAACAATACCGCGTTATGCGAGAGGGCGGAACCGAACGTCCCTTTAGCGGGCCGCTCAACGACAACTATCGCGACGGGACCTATTTTTGCCCCGGCTGCGGCACCGCGCTGTTCAGCTCCGCGACCAAGTACGACCACCGGACCGGATGGCCCAGCTTCACCGCGCCCATCGACCGGAAGAACATCGAATACCGGCAGGACACCTCGCACGGCATGGTCCGCACCGAGGTGCGCTGCGCCGCCTGCGGCGCCCACCTGGGACACGTATTCGACGACGGCCCGGCGCCCGCGCGCGAGCACTACTGCATCAACTCGGCGTCGTTGAAATTTGAGCCGGCCGCTTCGGATACAAACGCCGTCCCCGCACGGTACGAGAAGGCGACCTTCGCCGCCGGGTGCTTCTGGGGCGTCGAGCATACGCTTGGCACGATGAAGGGCGTGAAGGCGACGAGCGTCGGCTACATCGGCGGCCGGACCGCAAACCCCACCTACGAGCAGGTGTGCTCGGGCGCGACGGGACATGCGGAGGCGGTGGAGGTCACGTTCGATCCGTCGGTGGTGAGCTACAACGAGCTCCTCGCGGCCTTCTTCGCGCTGCACAACCCGACCACGCTCAACCGGCAGGGCCCGGACGTGGGCGAGCAGTATCGCTCGGCCATCTTCTATCACACCGACGAACAGAAGAAGGCCGCCGAGGCGATGATACGAACGCTCACCACGGAGAAGCGATTCAAGCAGCCCATCGTCACGCAGGTTGTTCCCGCCGGGACGTTTTTTCGCGCGGAGGAGTATCATCAGAAATATCACGAGAAACGCGGCGGGGGCAGTTGCGCGTTTTGACGCTCCGACCCCCTCCGCCCTTTGGGCACCTCCCCCTTCGTTAGGGGGAGGCAGAAGCAGGAGCTCGCTGCCACATCATCCCCGTTTTTTTACTTGCAAATAATGCGCTCGCTGATCTGCTACTATCACAACAGCGTGCGACCGACCGTGCGGCGGTTTCGCCAGCGACACACATTCGCCGGCCACACGGCGGTCCCGGCATAGCGCACCGATCGCGGATCTTGCGGGACGGCCGCGCGAGCGTCATCACCCAGGAGCGTTACCATGAACAAAAAGGCCCTCATCGGAATGATCGCCTTCATCGTCGTCTATTTCATTGTCCAGATCGTCTCCGGCTTTTACGTGGACTGGGAGTGGTTTCGCATCAACGGGCATCTCAACGTTTTCTGGACGCTGCTGCTGACGAAGTTCAACGTGCACGGAATTTTCTCCGCGGCCTTCATCGCGCTTTTCTTTCTCAACTTCCTTCTCATTCGGCTGATGGCGGGCTCGGGCCGGATCTTCACCAGCGCCATCCTCAATCGGCTGCAGCTGCCGTTCCTGGGAACGCCGCGGAGGGCGCTGTTCATCGTCATCGCGGCGGGAGTGGTGGTCACGGGATTTTTCCTGGGGCTGGCGGCGTCGGTCTACTGGCGCGAATTTCTCATCTACCTGAACGCGGTCCCCTTCGAGGGCTTTCCGAAGGACCCGATCTTCTCCCTCGACATGGGCTTCTACGTCTTCCGGCTCCCGTTCTATCAGTTCCTCTACGGGTGGCTCATGTTCTGCCTGGCCATCATCACCGTCTTCTCGCTGGTGTTCCACCTGGCCAACGGCGGGATCGGCTACCGCGAGGGCGCGTTCAACTTCTCGCTCTTCGCGCGGGCGCATCTCTCGACGCTGGCCGCGCTCATCGTGATCCTTTACGGCGTCGGCTACCGCCTGTCGGCCTACCAGCTCCTGTTCGCGGACAAGGGGCGCTTCTTCGGCGCGGGCTACACTGAGGCGAACGCGCAGCTCCTAGCGTACAACGTGTGCATGGTCATCTCCTTTGTCGCTGCGGGGCTGCTGCTGTTCAACATTGTCAAGCGGAGCTTCAAGCTCCCGGTGCTCGTGCTCCTCACGCTCATCCCGGTCAATTTCGTGCTCGGGACGGTCTACCCGGGCCTCATGCAGCGCTTCGTCGTGGTCCCCAACGAGCTCGACAAGGAGACGAAGTACATCGAGCACAACATCGCCTTCACCCGGCGCGCCTACGGCCTCGAGGGCATGGCCGAGCGCCCCTTCGCCAACAAGCCCACGCTCACCCCGGCCGATATCGCGCGCAACCGCTCCACGCTGGAGAGCATCCGCCTGTGGGACTGGCGCCCGCTCAAGCAGACCTACAAGCAGCTCCAGGAGCTGCGGCCCTATTACCAGTTCAACGACGTCGACGTCGACCGCTACAGCATCAACAACACCCTGCTCGCGGTGAACCTCGCGGCGCGCGAGCTGGCCGTCGCGAACATCGCCAAGAGCAGCCAGACCTGGGTGAACAAGCACCTGGTGTACACGCACGGGTACGGGATCGTCTTCAACCGCGTGGACCGCGTGACCGCCGACGGCCAGCCGGAGATGCTCATCTACGACATCCCGCCCAAGACGAAGATCCCGCTCGAGGTGAAACGGCCCGAGATCTACTACGGGGAGCACGACAACCCGTACGTGATCACCAACACGACCATCCAGCCGGGCGAGTTCGACTACCCCTACGGCGACCAGAACCGCTACACGCGCTACGCCGGGGCGGGCGGATCGTCACTCTCGTCGTTCGCGAAGCGGCTGCTGTTCGCGATATCGTTCCGCGACATCAACCTTCTCATTTCGTCCAACGTGACAGCCGAGAGCCGCGTCCTCTTCCGCCGCAACATCGGGGAGATGGTGCGCACGCTCACGCCGTTCCTGGAGTTCGAGACCGACCCCTACGTGGTGCTCTCCGAGGGGCGCCTCTTCTGGATCATCGACGCCTACACCACCTCGAACCGCTTCCCGTACGCGACGCCCGTGCGCACCGACTCCGGGCGCATCAACTACATCCGCAACTCCGTGAAGGTGGTCATCGACGCCTACAACGGCTCCATGAGCTACTACCTGAGCGATCCGGCCGACCCCATCGTGCGCACCTATGCGAACATATTCCCGGGCCTCTTTAAGAAGCTCGACGAGATGCCGGCCGGGTTGCGCGCCCACATACGCTACCCGGAGGCGATCTTCAACATCCAGTGCCGCATCCTCCTGCGCTATCACATGACCCGCGCGGACATCTTCTACAACAACGACGACGCCTGGGACATCCCCCGGCAGATCTACGACGACTCCGAGGAGCCCGTCCACAGCTACTACATCGTGACCACGCTCCCGGGCGAGAAGAAGAGCGAGTTCATCCTCGTGATGCCCTTCACGCCCGTCAAGAAGGACAACATGATCGGCTTCCTCATCGCGCGCTGCGACGTGCCCAACTACGGCGCGCTCACGCTCTACATGCTTCCCAAGGACAAGCTCTCCTACGGCCCCATGATGATCGAGCGGCGCATCAAGCAGGACGCCGACATCTCCAAGCAGCTTGCGTTGTGGAGCGGCAAGGGCTCGCGGGTGATCCGCGGCAACATGCTCTTCGTTCCCATCGAGGAATCGCTCATCTTCGTGGAGCCGCTCTACCTCAAGGCCGAATCGAACGAGTCGCGCGAGATGCCCGAGCTCAAGCGCGTGATCGTCTCCTTCGCCGACCGCATCACCATGGGCGAGAACCTCAACTCGGCGATGGAGCAGCTCTTCACGGGCGGCGGCTTCTCGATCGGCGAGGGCGCCTCGTCCGGCACCGCCCGCGAGCGCCTGCGGGATCTTGCCGACAAGGCGCAGTTCCATCTCAACGAGGCGGAGCGGTATCAGCGGGAGGGCGATTGGGCGCGCTACGGCGAGGAGCTCAAAAAAATGAAGGCCGTGCTCAACAACATGAAGGGGGTTCGGGAGTGATCCCCGGCGGCGCGCCATGCCCCGCTCACCCGTAACAGTCGCCACGCGCTACCGCATCACGGAGGCCATCGGCGAGGGCGGCATCAGCACGGTCTACCGCGCCGTTGACGAGGCGGAGAATGGCGCGGTCGTCGCGATCAAGCTTCTCAAGGAGGCGATCGCCTCCAAGCGCATCGAGGACATCATCCGCTTCCAGGCGGAGGCCGTCACGGTGTCGCGCCTCGAGCACCCGTCCGTAATCAGGATCCACGACACCGGCGAGCACGAGGGCCGGCACTACCTGGTCATGGACCTCGTGGACGGCCGGAGCCTCGCGGCCATCATGGCGGCGGACGACCCGCCCACCGTGGGCGAGGCCGTGTTCATCGTGCGGACCATCGCGCAGGCGCTGGACTACATCCACTCGAGCGGCGTGATCCACCGCGACATCAAGCCCGGCAACATCCTCGTCCCGCGCGGCGAGAACGGTCACGACTTCGCCCGGCTCGTCATCATCGATTTCGGCCTCGCGCAGATGAAGGACCTGAGCGCCCTGTACCGCAGCGACGAGGTCGCGGGCACCTTCGGCTACATGGCGCCCGAGCAGTGCGGCGTGATCAAGCGCGCGGTGGACGAACGCAGCGACCTGTACTCGCTGGGGATCCTCTTCTACCACCTGGTCACGCGGCGGATGCCCTTCACCGGGGACACGGTGAGCGCGCTCATCCACCAGCACATCGCCCGGCTCCCGGAGCCGCCGCGCGCCATCGACGACACCATCCCGCCCGTGCTGGAACAGGTCATCTGCAAGCTCATCGCGAAGGAGCCGGAGCGGCGCTATCAGAGCGCGCGGGGGCTGCTGGCCGACCTCGACCGCTTCCTCGGCGGGCGCGACGATTTCGTTCTGGGCACCAACGACCGCATCTCGCGGCTCAACTACCGCACCGTCCTGGTGGGCCGCGAGAAGGAATACGATGCGCTCGTCGCCCGCTACACCGGCGTTATGCGCGGCACGGGCTCCGTGTGCCTCGTCGGGGGCGAGGCGGGGCGGGGCAAGTCCCGCCTCATCGAGGAGCTGTGCACCTACGTGCGCGGCATGAACGGGCTCTACATCGACGGCAAGTGTTTCTCGGGCGCCAACAAGCCGCCCTTCGGTCCGCTCAAGGAGGCCGCGAACGTGTACCTGCGCTTTTTCGGCAAGTACAGCGCCCTGCGCCAGGAAAGCATCCGCACCCGCCTGCGGGCCGCGCTCGACCCGCTCTCGGAGATCGTGACGCAGTTCAATCCTCCCTGCGCCGCGCTCATCGGCGCGGGAGAGACGCCGGTGCCGCTGGACCCGGAGAAGGAGGCGGCGCGCTTTCTCTCCGTGGTGGCGCGGTTTTTCAGGACCCTGGGCGAGATCGAACGCGGCCTGGTGATCGTCCTGGACGACCTGCAGTGGTGCGACGAGGGAACGATTGCGGTGCTGCTGGAGATCATACAGGGAATCGACCAAGCGCCGCTCCTGGTGGTGGGGACCTACCGCGACAACGAGATCGCGCCGGAGGGACCGCTCGCGCGCTTCATCCGGCAGGCGGGCGAGCGCTCGCTGCCGGTGCACGACATTCGTCTCGAGCTCTTCGACCGCGCACGCATGCGGCAGTTCGTCGAGGGGCTGCTCTTCGACACGGGCCCGGCGATCGGCGGGATCGCCGATCTGGTGCTTTCCAAAAGCGGCGGGAATCCCTTCTTCGCCATCGAGATCCTCAAGCAGCTGGTGGACGAAAAGGCCCTTGTCCCGGGCGCGCACGGCTGGTCCGTGGACCGCGCCGTTTTGGAGGACGCGCAGATCGCGCCCACCATCCTGGACATCCTGCTGAAGCGGATCGCCACGCTCCCGCCCGACGACATCGCGCTTCTCTCCTACGCCTCGGTGATTGGCCGCAAGTTCGAGATCGAGATCCTGTTCCGCCTCATGCCGGCCTATTCCATTCCCGCGATCGTGTCCATCGTGGACCGCGCGGTGCGCCTGCAGCTCCTCGAGGAGGACCGTAACGACCGCGGGAAGATCATCTTCGTGCACGACCGCATCCGCGAGGCGTTTTACCAGAACATCGCCGCCGCGGAGCTCTCCGCCCTGCACGGGAAGATCGCGGCCACGCTCGAGGAGCTCCACCCCGAGCCCGGCGATGACGCGTTGTTCGAGATCGCCCATCACTGGATCGCCGCGGGCGACCGGGAGCACTCCCTCCGCTTCGCCCATCCCGCCGGGCTGCGCGCGATGCGGCGGTACGCGAACGACGAGGCGCTCAAGTATTTCACCACCGTGACCGCGCTCCTCTCCGAGTCGGGCGACACGGACTCGCCTCTCATGCTGGAGTGCCTGCGCCATACCGCCGACATCCTTCTCATGACCGGCCGGCACGACGAGGCCATCGCGCTCTACACGACGTTGCGCGCGCGCATGGGCGCGAAGTACGAACAGGCCGCCGTCATCCGCCAGATCAGCGACGCCTACTGGAAGAAGGGCGACTTCCCCTCCTGCGAGCGCACCGCGGCCGAGGGGCTGTCCCTGCTGGGCGAACGCCTCCCCCTGGGGAAGATCGCGGTGGCGGCGGGCACCGCCGTCGAGCTCTGTACGCACGCCCTGCACGTACTCGCGCCGCGCCTCTTCGTCCGGCGGCGCGACAGCCGGAGCGAGCGGCACAAGCTCATGATCGCCTACTACCACTCGCTCAACTGGTCGTATATCTACAGCGACCTCCTGAAATTCATCCGCTCCATTCTCCGCATGCTGAACATCAGCCAGCGCCGCATCGGCCCCTCGCGGGAGCTGGGCCTGAGCCTGGGGGGATACGCCAGCCTGTGCATGGCGATCCCGCGCTTCGGGCGCGCGCTCACGTATCACCGCCGCTCGCTGGCGATGCGCGACGAACTGCGCGACGAGCCGGGACTGGTCGAGTCGCACCAGTTCATCGGCTACTGCTACCAGTGGATGGGAGAATACCGGAAGAGCATCGAGCACTTCGAGGAGAGCCTGTCGCGCGCGCGCACCATCGGCGACATGCTGCTCTTGAACCAGTCGGTGAACGGACTCCTGCAAAGCTACTACTACCTGTCCGACTACGAAAACGGGATGACCTATCTCGACGAGTTCTTCGCGGTGCTCGAGCGGCGCAAGGACCTCTTCTCGGTGCTCTGGGGGGCGCTCTACCGGACGCAGTACGCCGTCGAGCGCGGCGATTATGCCGGCGCCGAATCGACCGCGACGGCCGCGCTCCCCCTCTGCACGGCGCACGGAATGTGGATACAGTACTGCATCCTGAACACGGAGCTTGCGGGCGTGTATCTCGAACAGGGCGACACCGCCCGGGCGCGGGAGCACATCGAGACCGCCCGCCGGCTCTTCGAGAAAAACAACTTCATGCGCCACTACACGGTGCACCTCTACACCCGGTACGCCGAGGTGTTGATCGCCGAGCACCTCGCGCGCGCCGGAACCGGGCGCGGGAGCCGAGGCGCGTTGCGCGCTATACGGCGCGCCTGCCGGACCGCCCTCCGGAAAACGAAATCATGGCCGGCGCACCACGCGGGGGCGCTCCGGGAAAGCGCCCGCGCGCAGGCCCTCTCGGGCAACCACCGCGCCGCGGGGCGGCTCTTCCAGCGCAGCATCGACCACGCCGAGCGGATCGGCCGCCGCCATGAACTCGCGCGCGCCATGTACGACTACGGCCGCTTCCTGGCCGATACGGGTCACGCCGAGTCCGCGCGCAAGCGGCTGGAAACGGCCTACCGCATCTTCAGCGAGATCGGCGCGGCCGGTTTCCTCAAGAAGACCGAGGAGCGCCTGGGGATGGGCGGCGGCGAGGCGCCGAGCGCCGCCCAGCGCCTCATGGACCGGCAACGGCTCTCGTCGATCATCACGGTGAGCCAGGACATCAGCTCCATCCTGGACATCGACGAGCTCATCGACACCATCCTCGCCAAGGCGATCGAGGTGACCGGCGCGCAGAACGGCGCCCTCTTCCTTGTCGACGAGACCGGCGCCGAGCTCGTCGTGCGGGCCGCGACCGGTCCCGACGCCGACGAAGCCGCGCACTCGCGCCACATCGTCGCGGACGTGTTCCGCCACGCGAAAACCGTGATTTCGCTCAACGCCGAAGCCGACCGCGCGCTGGGGGAGTACCACAGCGTGGTCGAGCAGGGGCTCAAGTCGGTCCTGTGCGTCCCCATCCGGCAGCACGAGCGCGTCCTGGGCGTGTGCTATCTGGACAACCGGCTCTCCAGCGGCGTGTTCACCGACGAGGACGCGCGGGTCCTGGAGGCGCTGATGGCCCAGGCGGCCATCGCCATCGAAAACTCGGCGCTCTACAACAACCTGGAGCGGAAGGTGGACGAGCGGACCTCGGAGCTCACCACGGCCTACCAGAAGCTCAACGAGGCCTACCAGAAAGTGGAGGAGCAGAGCCTGGAGCTCAAGGACGCCTACGACAAGCTGGACCTGGCCTACCACAGCATCAAGAAGGACCTCACGCTCGCGCGGCACATTCAGCAGAACATCCTGCCCGCCGCCGCGGACCGTATCGGCGACCTCGGCCTCGCGATACAGTACATCCCCATGGGCGAGATCGGCGGCGACCTGTACGACATCGCCGTGCGGGACGGCGGCGCGCTCCGCGTCTTCATCGCCGACGCGACCGGCCACGGCGTGCAGGCGGCCCTGGTGACCATGATCATCAAGAGCGAATACGAGATGCTCAAGAACGCGATCGCCAGCCCCGCCGAACTCCTGGAAACGCTGAACAGCGAATTCATGGCCAAGTACGCCTCGCTCGTGGTGTTCTTCACCGGCGTGGTGGCCGATATCGACACGGCGCGCGGAAGCATCACCTATGCCAGCGCCGGCCATCCCGACCAGTTTCTCATCCGCGGCGGCGCCGTGAAGCCGCTTCAGCGGACCGGGCGCGCGGTGGGACTGCACGACAGCATCAACATCTCCACCCGGACCGTTGCCTTCGGGCCGGGCGACCGGCTCATCCTGTTCACCGACGGCCTCTTCGAGGAGTTCAACGCGACCAAGGAACTCTTCGGCGAGGAGCGGCTCGGCCGGCTGGCCCTCACGAACGCGGGGGAACCGGCGGAGCGGATCATCGAGCGCATGCTCGCGGCAATGCGGGATTTTATCGGCGACGAGGAGCTGAACGACGATATTACGATAATTGGCGTGGAGCGCGAATAGGCGGGACCGGACGAAAAAGGGCCGGGCATGGCGCCCGACCCTCCGATTTCTAGTGGTCCTCCATGCTGGCCGCCGGAGGATAGACGCCCTTTCTTCGCCGCCATGCCGCGATGCAGAAGCGGATAAAACCGGTGATGCAGATCCAGGCGAGGATGAGCCCGCCGATGCCGAAGATGTTCTTGAACAGGACGTGATATTCACGAATCAGATCGCTGATAAATCTATCCATAAAGCCCTCCGTGCGTAATCGGCTGCAAACGGGAAGCGAATCCGCAGCCCGGATACCGTACGAGGCCGTCGTGCGGACTGTCAATTGCAAAATATAAATTTTTATTGAAAAAATACCCGCCGTGATTGATACCGTGAATATGGAGCAAATACCCGGCATCCTCATCGTCGAAGATGAGCCCATCACCGCGCTCGACATCAAGGGAATCCTCGAACAATCCGGCTACCGCGTCGCCGGCATCGCCGAGACCGGCGAGCGGGCCCTGGAGATCGTCCGCACGGAGCCGCCCGACCTCATCCTCATGGACATCATTCTCGGCGGCACGATGAACGGCATCGAGCTGGCGACAGCCATCAAGGAGCGGCACCGGATCCCCATCATCTACATCACCTCGCTCTCGGACGCATCGACCTTCGCCCGCACGCTCTCCACGGACCCCTACGGCTACATCACCAAGCCGCTGGACACCACGATGCTCACGCACATGATCGACCTGGCGCTGTACAAGCAGCGCATCGCCGCGACGCTGCACGAAAGCGAAGCGCGCTTCCGCGCCATCATCGACCAGCTGCCGTTGGCCGTGTCGCTGTACACCCCCGACGGGGTTCTCACCGACGTGAACACGGCCTGGGAGACCATCTGGGGGCTTGATCCCCAAGAGCAAATCGGGCGATTCAACATCCGCAACCACGAGCCCGTGATCTCCCGCGGACTGCAGAACTACATCGACGAGGCGTTCCGGGGCGAGAGCGTCATCATCCCCGAGATGACCGTCGAGCGCCCGCCGGACCGCCCGGGCGGCGCGCCACGGCCCATGATCCTGCGCTGCCGCGCCTTCCCCATCCTCGAGAAGGGCGGCGCGATACAGAGCATCGTCTTTCTGCACGAGGACATCACCGAGCGCAAGCAGGCCGAGGAGCAGGCGCTGTACTACTCGATGTTCGACAACCTCACGGGCCTGCCCAACCGCGAGGTCTTCGCCACGCGCCTGCACACCGAGATCATGAAATCGAAGCGCCGCGGCAACGAGTACATATTCGGCGTCATGTGCCTCGGGACCGACCGATTCAAGAACATCAACGAAATGCACGGGCCCGTCACCGGCGACAAGCTCCTCAAGGAGATCGCGAAGCGGCTCAAGACGACCTTTCGCGCGGACGACCTGGTGGCCCGCCTGGAGGGCGACAAGTTCATCGTGCTGCTGTCGGACATCAAGACCGCCGACGACATCTCGTCGATCGTGCGCAAAACCGAGGACGCGTTTCGCGCGCCGCTCACGGCGGCCGGCATTGAGCTCACGGTGTCCATGACCATCGGCGTGTGCCTGTATCCCAACGACGGCGACAAGGCGGAGGCGCTGATCAAGAACAGCGAGGCGGCGCTGTACATGGCCAAGCAGCGCGGGACCGGCACCTATCACCTCTACGACCACACCATGCACGAGCAGACCATCCACAACCTCCGTCTCGAGAAGGACTTGGTGGTCGCCATCGACAACCAGGAGTTCCGCGCCTTCTACCAGCCCAAGGTGAACCGCGAGGGCGCCATCGTGGGAATGGAATCGCTCATCCGCTGGCAGTCGCCGGCGCGGGGGCTCGTGCCGCCGCTTCATTTTATCCCGCTCGCGGAGAAGAACGGCCTCATCAAGGACATCGGCTACATCATCATGTATGAGTCGTGCCGCCAGACCAAGGAGTGGCAGACGATGGGGCTGCCGCCGCTCAAGGTTGCCGTGAACCTCTCGTCCTTCCAGTTCCGGCAGCCCTGCCTCATCGACAAGATCAAGGAGATCCTCTCGGTCACGGGGCTCGACCCGCAGTGGCTCGAGTTCGAGATCACCGAGAGCGGCATCATGGAGAACGAGAAGGAGTCGATCGGCAAGCTCAACGAGATCAATGCGCTGGGCGTCAGCATCTCGATCGACGACTTCGGCACGGGCTACTCGTCGCTGAGCAAGCTCAAGTCGCTTCCCATCGACACCATAAAGATCGACAAGTCGTTCGTGGACGACCTCCCGCACGACGCGACCTCGGTGAACATCGCCACGACCATCATCGACCTCGCGCACAACCTCGGGTTCAAGGTGGTGGCCGAGGGCGTCGAGACCAAGGAACAGATCGACTTCCTGCTCTACCTGGGCTGCGACCAGTTCCAGGGCTACTACTACAGCAAGCCGCTCCCCTCGGACGAGTTCCGGAAAAAGCTGAGCACCGCCTAGCGGACCCATCAGCCGCGATAGGCCCCCTGCCGGTGCCGGCTCTCCAGCACGTAGAGCACCTCCTCCTTCGCGACGAGCGTCACGCGGTACACGCCGACGCGCAGGCGGCGCGTCGAAACGCTCCCGCTGCGCAGGGGCTTCACGTCATGGCGCCCCTGCGGATCGGCCGCGTACCGGCGGATCTTGTTTCGGATCCTGATCGCGAGCGCGCGATTGCTCTTCTCGATCTTGCACAGCTGCTTTGCGGCCTTCCCCTTCACCACGATTCGCATTGCGCATCCCCCCGTATCTCACTGCGCACCGTCCGGTCCGATCCCGCCTCGCGGCGTCGGCCCCGCGCGGCGCGCGCCGACGCGATCGCATCGCGAAGCCAGGCGACGGGACCGCGGCGCTTCCCCCAGCCGAGCTCGCGGGCGAATCGCGCCGGGCTTCCGTCGGCGTTGGCGCGATGGATCACGTACAGCCGGTCCCGCGCGCGCGTGAGCGCGACATACAGGAGCCGGCGCTCCTCCTCGATGTCCGCGGCCGGGTCCGGGATGATGCCGTCCGCGACGCCGATCACGATCACCGCGTCGAACTCGAGCCCCTTGGACGCGTGCATGGTCATGAGCGAAACGCCGGCCGCATCGGCGACGCGGCACTCGCGGCGGACCGCCTCCCCCTGCCAGTTGTTGCGGTACAGCACGGCGATCGTCGCGCCGGCGGCGCGCTCGCGCTCCACGATCTGCGAAAGACGCGCGCACTCCTCGCGGATCGACCCGGCCGGGACCGGGACCACCGCGCCCCCGGCGCCGCGCACCGCCGTGAGGTGCTTTCGGACCCCGCCCCGGTTTCGCGCGATGAAGCGGTCCGAACGGCGGACGATCTCGGCGCGCGAGCGGTAATTGCGCTCCAGCGTCACGACCGCCGCCTCCGGGAAATGGCGCCGCATCTCGACCAGGTAGCCCGGCCGCGCCCCGCGAAAGCCATAGATGCTCTGCGCGTCGTCGCCGACCGCGAAAAGATTTCGCCCAACGTCGGGGCACAGCAGCTCGATCACCTCGAAATTCCCCGGGGCGGTGTCCTGGAACTCGTCCACGAGGATGTAGCGGTAGCGGTCAATCATCCGACGGCGCACCGCCGGGCGCTCGCGCAGGAGGCGCGAAAAATGGCCGATCATGTCCTCGAAATCGAGAAGGCCCGCCGCCAGCTTGCGTTCATCGAACTCCGCGCGCAGCCGCTCGAGCTCGGCGGAGACGCCCAGCGCATCAAGCCGCGCTGCGATGCGCGGATCGACCCGCCGCGTCCCCTCCATGAGCGAGAGCACCACGTCGTCGGGGATGCCCAGGAAGCGCTCCCGCCGCCCGGCGACCAGTTCCCCGAGAAGCCCGGCGCGCGCCGCATCGTCCATCACCGCCGGAAAGCGATCGCGGCCCGACCAGCCGAGGTAATCGTCCGCGGCCTCCCGCAGGGCCCCCAGGCAAAACGAATGGAAGGTGCCCATCGGTATCGCGTCCGCGGACGCGCCAAGGGCCGCGCGCACCCGCTCGCGCAGCTCCTCGGCCGCCTTTCGGCTGAAGGTAAGCACGAG
>Ga0116178_10000097_pt1 | contig 69870 bp, 62 predicted proteins | sample AD_STIC12_MetaG_FD_89880 | JGI IMG/M metagenome (GOLD analysis project Ga0116178, IMG submission 89880) | Active sludge microbial communities of municipal wastewater-treating anaerobic digesters from USA - AD_STIC12_MetaG | ecosystem: Engineered > Bioreactor > Anaerobic > Digestate | place: USA...
AGGCAACCTCCATCGCCACCTCAGACGATTTGAAGAGCCGCTGCGGCTGGTAGCGAACCGTGCTGATGTCCTTGAGTATGAATTCAAGCGGACATCCGTATCTCTCGCATATGTCCCTTGTTTTTCGCAGGTCGCTCCTGACCGCTTCCGCATCGAAGGAGTCGTGCGCGAGGAATGCCGGGCTGGGTTTTCGTGAATACACGTAATCGCCGGCTATCTCCGCGGCACCGCGTTCCTCATTCACCCACGGGCTCATGGACACCTTACGCACGTTTGGAATCATGCGGACTTCATTCATTTTTCCGTCAAGCGGATCGCAGCACCCGTAGTACACAAGCCCGAAACGTTGACAGAGGCGGCTGACGTAGTCCACTTCGAACTCTTTGAACACCTTTGGCGAGACGGTGGAGAACATCTGGGCGAGGCCCATCGCCCACATGTCTTTGGTACGGGGCTTTTGCGGGTTGTAACCGGGCGCCGGGAGTTCATCGGTGAACGCGCCCGTGCAGTGAACCCAGTTCTGCGGGCCGCACAGGAGGCCCTCCGCTTCTGCCTGATCGAACATGGCCATGTAGCCGTCCGTCATTCGGCCGACCAGCCTGTGGACGTAATCCGGGCGATCGACGATCGCGAGGAGGGCGCTTTCCACGCTCATCCAGGTGCTGATGGGGTCCCACAATGAGAGATACGCATCCATGCCCCAGAGGCGCACGTCTATGATGCCATCAAACAACTCATGTGCGAACTCAAGCCGGCGTGCTGTTTCAGCTTCGTCGTGCGTCAGCCGCGGTACCTGGATTTTCTGCAGGTCTTCTTCCGTTTCGAACTGGTTTGTATACTTGTGCCCTACGACGCCACTTGTGGGGTCTGTGACGGCAACACGCTCCTGAACGCGGACCCCGAACCCGGTGTTATGGATGGCCTTGGAGACGTGGATGTACGGGTCGACCACCATGTCCCCGGGGAAGTGCCGCCACTGGAACAGCTCGCGACGCAGGCGGTCCTCATATCCGCGCAATTCGGGGTCGGTGCACCGGAGTGTGAGTTCGTCGTTCACATTCATCTCATTCCAGCACACCTGGTCTATCGCCACCATGGGGCGATCGGGTTTGAGTGCGTTCAATTTGCGCCACAGCGCGCGCTTCTCTTCCTGCACGGGAAGGGCCGCGATTTCGGCCTTTTGTCGGGCCAATTCGCGAACAATCGAAATATCCTGTTGGGTTGGCATGAGACGAGTCCTTCGCATGCGTGACGGGTCAGGGATGGGACGTACAGGACACAAGATAGGACGCAACAGGCCAAGGGCAAAGACGGGAGGACTGACAGCCGGGGTTCCGTTCGAGGGCGAGAACCGGAACCCCGGAAAAACGAGACGTGCGCTGCTACACGTATTCGTGTGCAAGAATCTGGAATACGCTGGCCGTCCAGGTGTAGGCCGGGTCGCACAGGCCTTTTCCGGTGTGCGGGTGGAAATTCTCCGCCATACCCTGCGCGACGACCATGTCGCAAAACCGCTTGCTGATCTGGCGAGCGCTGCCGCGTTCACCGAGGGCTACCAGGCCATCCACTATGAGGAGCGTCGCAGGCGCCCAGATTGGTCCCCGCCAGTACCCTTTTGGATCGAATCTCGCACTTGCAGGGCTTTCGGTTGCCAGGCCGTGCTCGGTCAGGAATCGTCCCTCCCTGAGCAAGCCGGCCACAAGGGCTTTGCGCTGTTCCTTTGGAAGACGCTTGCCGAGAACAATCGGCACATACGGGAGCAGACAATCCCCTTCGGCAACATCGTGCTGCCCGGACCGTGGAGCGACAAACTGGCCGTCCCTCCATGAATGGGAAATCATTTTTGCCAGCAGCGTATCGGCCCGCTTCTTCCAGCGTCGGGCATCTCGTCCTCTTCCCAGCGTATCGGCGATTTCCGAGAGGACGTCCATCTGAATCACCAGGTACGCCGAGAGGTCGGGAGATTCGACCGGAAGGCCCACGTCGAAAACAGTGGCGTTATCCCAGCCTGAGTCATTCCCGTGGTTGTACTGCGGAATACCGTCTCCATCGTCGTCGCGCGCGGCCATCCACCAGTTCGTCCACGCGGCGAGCGGAGCGTACACCTGTTTCAGTTCCCGCCTGCCGATGAAATCCGACCGCTCCATCATCCACCGAAGCACCCATCCGTGCACAGGCGGCTTGGTGAAGTTCCACACAATCGAGACGTCATTCAGGCTGTCGGGAAGCGCGCCGTTCTGGTCCTGATGGTCGAAAAACAGCATGAACTGATCCCAGGCCAGTTCTGGATTCCGGTAGGCAAGCGCCATGGCGTTAAAGCAGGCATCCCAGCACCAGATATTCGACATCCAGTTCTTGGACATGAGCATCGCGGGGCGGTTCAGCCTGCCTGACGGTGCTACGACCGATGACCATGTGAGGTACTGCGCGAGTTCCGCCGCGTTCTCATGAACCATTGAGACTTTGGGAGAACGCTTCGCCCACTTTCTGAACTCCGCTGCAACGGATTTGGTGCACTCATCGAACGTGGGACAGGGACGATTGCGCAAGGGACGCGTCGTCTTGAATTCCTCCACAACGCAATCAAGGACACCATCGCCCGCTTCAGGAAGACAGTCAATGACCATTTGAGTGCACCGCGGGTTTTGCCAAGGCGCGTCTGCGTTGAGCGATCCAGTGGCCACGGAAATGGCCAGTCGAATTCCGCTTGACCAGTCATTCACCTCCGCGGTTGCACTATCGGCAAGGAACACGTTATCAAACGCCGCAATCGGCGCGTGCGTGAAACGGATCCCCGCGCCGTTCCCCTTGATGCGAATCGCAGTCTGTTCGGCTATGCAGAAGGATACATTCGCCGGGCCCGCTTCAAGAGTGAGAAGCGTGGCGTTCGCATTGATACCGAAAGGAGCGGGTTTCCCGTCAACCAGCAGTTCGACGCGGAAAAGATCATGCGTCGGATTTCCGCCGCGAACGGTCCGCAGGTAGATGCCGGGTTGGCGGGTTTTGGGGCGGTCAAGAAACGAGAACACGAAATAGGAGCCGTACCGGCTGAATGGCGTACGCGCAAGGTCCAAGTCCATAGCCGTCCTCTGGTTGTGTTCCGGCAGCGTACTTCGCCCGCGAACAAAGGCTGCGGGGGTGTACCCCTCAATGTACCGAATTCTGCCAACGCAATGTTACGATTTTGTGAGGAACGACTCCTGAAAGCGTCTGCCGGAAAAGGAAGCACCCGTCCGGATCCGGGCGGGTGCGAGAAATCGAGTGGTGCTCAGTTTGCGATCAGGCAAATTGTGGCAGCCACTGCTTCTCCGCTTCGAACATTTCGTCGACCATGGACCGGATTTGCCGCAGATCGAGCACTGCCATGGTGAGCGGGTCGTAGCAGCACGCGTGGAAGGCCGCGTCGCGGTCGCCTTTGAGCGCCGCCTGGACCGCAAGTTCGATGACGTTGATGTTCATGCTGTTCAATGCGGCAAGTTGAGGCGGCAGAGCGCCGACATGGCAAGGTTTGACCCCGTTCTTGTCCGCAAAACACGGTACTTCTACCATCACGTCCTGCGGGAAGTTCGTGATAAGACCCTTGTTCGCCACGTTGCCGTTGAAACGAAACGGGACGTGGGTCTGGATTCCGTTGATGATGTTGGAACCATATTCGTGCGAACGGCGGAACGCGATCGGGCTGGTGTCAGATGCGAATCGTTCCTGGTCGGCCTCCCAGCCTTCCCGGTCGCTGCCGTAGAGCTGCTTGATGAAACCGGAGCCCCCGTTCCAGCTCCCTCCGGGGCAGTATTTCGCCACTGATTCCGGTGTTTTGCGGAACCACGCGTTGTATTCGCTGTTGTGCCCACTCCCTTCGGTGACGAAATAGCCCAGATGCTCCAGCATTTCGCAGCTTGCGGTCAGGCTGTTCCAGTGTTCGGGTTTGCGGGCAGCTTCCCTGATTTTCGGGTAAAGGTCTTCGCCGTTGTGCCGAATCCGGAGAACCCACGCCTGATGGTTGATGCCGGCCACCCAGTAGTCGATTTCGTCCCGCGGCACACCTGCCCAGTCGGCGAGCATGGCCGTGGTTCCCTGCACACTGTGGCAGAGTCCGACAAGGTTGATTCCGGTTTCGATGTCCATCGCACGGCAGAGCATGCTCATCGGATTTGTATAGTTCAGCACCCACGCGTTCGGGCAAAGGTCCGCAATATCACGGGCGATTCCGACTTTCACGGGAATTGTCCGCAGTGCCCGGAACACACCGCCGGGACCGTGGCTGTCGCCAATGCACTGGTCCACGCCGTATTTCATCGGAATATCAATGTCAAATGCGATTGGCTCGTATCCACCGACGAGAATCGCCATGATCACGAAATCGCTCCCTTTGAGTACCTCGCGGCGATCAAGGGTGGCAACCAGTTTGCCCGTACTCCCTGCGTCGCGCATTATTCGTTCGCCGATGCGCCGTGCATAGTCGAGGCGCTTGGGATCAATGTCCACAAGGGCCCAGTCGCTGTTGCGCAAGGCTTCGAAGCTGAGGCAGTCAATCATGAGGGTTTTGAAAAAGCCAAGGCTTCCGGCACCGATGAAGGTGATCTTGGGCATCTGGATTCCTCCGGGGGAAGGGTCGAATTCGCGGCGTAACGGGTACGAAAAGTCGCAAATAGTGAAGAAACACTCGAGGTTCAGGTAATACGGTAGCCACTACCTGGGGCGACGTCAAGCCTAATTCGGGCAGTTTGTTGGCGTGCACGCGTTGCCGGGGCGAAATCGCAGCAATCGGACAAGGGATTCTGCGACCACCGGCGGGGAGGTGAGGGTTGAACCGCGGTACCCTCCATGGTACCCTATGTAAATGATGACTGATTTCCACGAATTCCCAGTGCCCCCGGGGCCATTTCTGAGCCGTTTCTCGACAGGATTACCCCTCAGCGGCGCCATCGGGCCGCACTCCCTTTCAACAGGATGACTCGAATGAACGTACTCGTAATCAACTGCGGCAGTTCCACAATCAAATACCAGCTCATCAACACCGATGATCAACAGGCGCTTGCGGCGGGATCCGTCGAACGAATCGGGATGGCCGACGCAGTGTTGTCGCATCAGCCTCAGGGTCGGGAAAAAGTCCGGGTGACGGGTGAGATTCTTGATCACATTCAGGCAATAGAATACACGCTGGCGATTCTTCTGAGCCCGCAGTACGGGGTGATACGGGACACCTCGGAGATCGACGCCGTCGGCCACCGCGTGGTGCACGGAGGGGAAAAGTTCTCCGGCTCAGTAATTCTTACGGACGAGGTAATGGCACAGATCCGAGAGTGTATTGAGCTGGCTCCCCTGCATAACCCTCACAACGTGCGCGGCATCGAAGCCTGCCAGCGCTTGATGCCAAAGGTGCCGGAAGTCGCGGTGTTTGACACTGCGTTCCATCAGACGATGCCGGATTACGCGTACATGTACGCATTGCCGTGGAAGCTCTATGAGCGACATGCGATCCGGCGCTACGGGTTTCACGGCACCTCGCACGGGTGGGTGGCGGCCCGGACCGCGGAGTTACTCGGAAAGCCGATTTCCTCACTGAAAATGGTAACGTGCCACCTGGGGAACGGTTGCTCCATCGCCGCGGTTGACGGCGGGAAATCGGTGGATACCTCCATGGGATTCACGCCGCTCGAAGGGTTGGTCATGGGCACCCGTTCGGGAGACATCGATCCCGCGATCATCCTGCACGTGATCGGCAAGGAAGACCTCAACGTTCACGAAGCTACCGCGCTCTTGAACAAGCACAGCGGCATGCTGGGGCTTTCCGGAGTCTCAGGAGATATGCGTGAGATCGAGGCTCAGGTTGAGGCGGGAGACCCCAAGGCGAAACTGGCTCTGCGGGTGTACTGTTACCGCATTCGGAAGTACATCGCCGCGTACGCGGGCGCCATGGGCGGTCTGGACACGATTGTCTTTACGGCGGGTGTGGGAGAGAACTCGTCGCTGGTCCGAAGGCTTTCCTGCGAAGGGCTGACCTTCATGGGCGTCGAGCTGGACGACACACTTAACGGCATCAGAAGCAAAACCGGGCGCGTCATTTCCACGAACACCAGCAAGGTGAAAGTCGTCGTCATGCCGACCAATGAGGAACTGGCAATTGCCTTGGAAACGGCCCGTCTCGTTGCACCTCTGAGGGGATGACCTCATTCCCTCAGGAATGGGTGAGCCGCCACTGAATTCTTGCCACGCCTGGCTCCGGACGGCACTGCGATGAGGCGCGAACGACGACGAAGCGAGCCGGGGGAAGGCCTTGGACCCGCACCAGAAAACGGGCTCACGGCGACCTTTCCCTGGCGCGGCGCAGTTACAGGCTTTTTAGGCGTCGCAGTCGGGTGCGTGTTGACCGCATACTCAAGCCTGTACCTCGATTCCTCTCTTCTCGGCGATGACTACCTGCCTATCGGAGCGTTCTCCCTTTTCCTCGGGTTGCTCTTGGTCAACGCGATTCTCCGCCGGGCAGGGTGGGTGCTGACGAGGTCGGACGTTCACACGGCGTACATCATGATGCTGGTTTCCGCAGCAGTTCCGGTGAATGGTTTCGCGGCACGTGTCCTCCCGATGATAACGGGCCTTTATTATTACGCTACTCCTGCGAACGGCTGGGAGGAGTATTTCTTCCGCCACGTGCCGGATTGGATAGGGCCGCGCGACCGAGACGTGGCGCGCACCTTCTACGAGGGAACGATCACTGGCAATGTGCCCTGGGATTCGTGGCTGAAGCCGCTGGCAGTGTGGTTCATCCCGTTTGCCGGTGTGGCGCTCATGGTTCTGGCGCTGGGTATCTTTTTGCGCCGTCAATGGATAGAGAATGAGCGCCTCGTATTCCCGCTGGCCCAGGTTGCGGTGGCGGTAACCGGCTCCGGAAACACGCCCACGATCGAAACCTCCCTGATGCGGAACAGGCTGTTCTGGGTTGCCGTACTGGTGCCGTTCGCCATAAACGCTCTCAATGGTCTCCACCACCTCTATCCCGCGATCCCCAACATTCCGGCGATGGACCCAGACCTGAAAATGTCGCTTGGCGGTTATCTCACCGACCCAGTTCAGCAGTACATGTACCGAGACTTTTACTTTGAGTTCCATTTTGCCCTCATCGGGGTCGCCATGATGATGAGGCAGGAAGTTTCGCTGAGCCTCTGGTTTTTTCAGGTGTTCTTCGTTGGCGTCATCTTCGTCTTCATGGTAACTGGACTGGGGCCAGGGCAGTACATGTATACCCCGAAGGAGCAATTCGGCTATGTGATGTTTGCCCGATGGACAAAAATCGGGGGTGCGGTCGTTGTTGTGGCGGTAATCCTCTGGTCACTTCGCCACGAGTTTGTTCGGGCGTGGCGGGCGGCCTTTGGCCGCAGACCAGTTTCAGAGGAAGGGCAGGCCCCGCTCGGATTCGCGTTCTGGATGTTTGTTGCAGGGCTTGCGGCTTACGCAGGGTGGACAAAGGCGCTGGGGTTGCCACCGGGAACCGCACTTGCCATGCTCGCGATCACCCTCGGCGCGTACATCGTAGTCGCGCGGATTGTGTCCGAGGGAGGGCTGATCTGGTGCAGTGTCGCGATGGACCCGGTCCTTATCTACCCGACGCTCGTAGGGACGTCCGCGCTCAGCGCGCAGACGATCACGGCGATGGCATATACGGGATTCGTGCCGCTCGCCGCGCGCGCAAATGTACTTCCCAGCGTCATGGACTCGTTCAAGATCGCGCAGGGGTCTCGAATCCGCCCGAGCCATGTAATCATCCTGTCTTTGGCGAGTCTCGCACTCGCATTCGTTGTGAGCCTTGCCGTAGTGCTGGCCATGACGTATGCCCAGGGCGGGAACTACATGCCCCAGAAGCACTACTCATACGGCCCGCGGTGGATATTTGGCAAGGCAGCAAGCTTTTTCACCGATGTGACGGATCCTTCGTGGCAGGCGATCGCGACAATGATAGCAGGCATTGCCATCATGGGAGGGATGTACAAGCTCCATCGCCGCTATCTCTGGTGGCCATTCTACCCGTTAGGTTTCGTAATCGCTGAAACGGAAGTCATGCAGCACCAGTGGATGTCAATTGCCATCGGGTGGGCAGTTCGGTCTCTCGTGCTACGTTTTGGAGGCGCGGCGGGTTATCGGTCCATCCGTCCCGCGGCGATCGGCGTCATAATCGGGGAACTGACCAGCATCATGTTCTGGTTCGCCGTCTTTGCACTCACGGGAACGACAGGGAAGTCCTTGACGCACGGGACTTCAACCTGGTGACCGCGCCCGTGGCGGATGTTGACGATTGTCTTCCGCCACCGTCAGGCGCCGTCGGCTTTGCGTCGTGTTCGCTCCATCGTACTTTAAAATCGCTTTCTTTGGTGGATCGCTCGCCACCGAAGCACTCGTTGGCCAGCTTCGTAGTTGCTCCCCCCTCATGGTACCGGACGCAGGATGGCCGAGGATAACGCCGGCAATCAGGCAGAGATGAACGACGGGCTTTCCGCAATTCGGGAAAGGCACCGCGGCCATTCGGTGGAGGACCGGACCGCTCCTCCGCAGACTGGTTCGCCGTGGCGGGGGCTGACTCTGGGCATCGTCGGGGTGGTCATTCTGAGCATCGTGACACCTTACGCCGATGCGTACATGGAGTCATCCAGCCTGTCGGCAACGTACCTCCCGACCGGCGTCGTGCTGCTTTTCCTGCTCATACTGGGCACAAATACGGTCCTCCGGTACACACGTTTCCCGTTCACGCAGCGCGAGTTGATGCTCGCGTACGTCACGATGCTGGTGCCGTCAGCGATGCCGGCGGACGGGTGGTCACTGCGTCTCGTGCCGCTTCTGATCGAGCTGCATTACTACGCGACTCCGGTGAACGAATGGAAGATACTCCACGGGAGCAACATTCCACACTGGATGACACCGCACGGGAACGAAGTTGTCACGTGGTTTTTCACGGGAAGACCGCGCGGAGCGCGGATTCCGTGGGAGCCCTGGGTACGTCCCTTGGCGATCTGGTGTGTTCTGGCGGCGGGATTGTACCTCATCATGCTCTCGTTCTCGATCGCGTTTCGCAAGCGATGGATGGACGCGGAGCGGCTCCAGTTCCCCCTTGCGCAGGTTCCCCTGACAATCATGGGAGACGATCCGGCGCCGTCATGGATTTCCTCGTTCTTCCGGCAGCCGGTGCTGTGGGCGGGAATGGCCGTACCGTTCTTCTTCCACACGATCAATGGTCTCCATTTGTATTTTCCAGCGATACCAAGCATTCAGATGACGGACATTTTCTTTTCCACCATTTTTGCCGGCTCGCAGTTTATCACTGAACCTCCGTTTGCCGAATGGGCAGGTATCCGATTGAATTTCTACTGGTCGATCATCGGAATCAGCTACCTGCTGCGCTCCGAGGTTTCGCTCAGTGTATGGGCCTTCGAATGGTTCTACAACTTCGAAAAGATCGTGTTTCAGTGGAGCGGGTACGGAAACGGCCAGTTTGAATGGTCTCCGTTGCACACCTTCGGGTACTCATTGATGGCACGGTACCAGCGCGCGGGCGCAATCGCCGCGGCATCCCTCGTGTACTTTGTTGCATCACGGAAAGAAATCGGGGAGATGGTGCGTGCCGCATTCGGGATGAGAACCACGAGATCCCGCGGCGGCGAAGTGGCAATTCCCTGGTGGAGTTTCTGGGCGTTTGTCGTCGGAATGACGATCTACTTCACGTGGACGGCCGCAACAGGCATGAAAACAATCGCAGCGGTGGTCCTCCTCGCGTTTTTTCTTGGCATCGCAATCACCACCGCGCGCATTGTTGCGGCAAGCGGCCTCCTGTGGGTATATGACTTTTTTGTTCCGATGCACGGTCTCACGGTTCTGGTAGGTACCGCAAGGATCGACCCGAAGAGCTTCACGAACGTAGGATATGTGGATTTCGTGGCACTCAATAATCGCGCAGTCATCATGCCTCAGATACTCGACGGAATGAAGATCTCGCGACAAACGGGGATTCGACAGAGCCATTTTTTCCTTGGCATTGTACTTGGTACTGTCGTTGCCACGGTCGTTTCAATGGCAACCGTGCTCTGGCTCGGGTACACCTACGGCGGCGCGAATATGACGGACTTCATGTTCCGTGGAGGCGGCGAGTGGCTGTTCAACCGTGTCGCGGGATTTCAACGGTACCGCGTCTACACGAACTGGACGGTGATCGGGTGCATGAGCGCCGGGGCGGCGTTCATGATGTCGTTACTTTACCTCCATCGCACGTACCTCTGGTGGCCGCTTTACCCGCTTGGTTTCATAATCGGGGGATCGGTGGCGTCCGGGCAGATGTGGTTCCCGGTGATGCTGGGTTGGCTTGCAAAGGCGATTATTGTTCGTTTTGCGGGCGCAGGAGCGTATGACCGTTTCAAAGGAGCTGCACTGGGGCTCGTACTGGGGGAATTTCTTTGTGTGGGAATGTGGATGGCGATAGACGCCGCCACAGGGTTGACTCTTCACCGCGTGTTTCCTGTCTGGACACCGCAGTAGGGCACGTGAACTGGCTGGATCGGCATGGCACAACACGAAAATGAGCCTTTGGAACCTGTGAAGCCGACGGAACACGGACCGGACCTCGAAGCCGTTCGCGAGCGCCACGAGGCGCGCTCCAACATGCAGTCGGCTCTTGCGCAACAAAATCAGACGATTCACACCGGGGCGCCCTGGCGGGGACTGACCCTCGGGCTTTTCGGTGTGGTCATCCTGAGCGTCGTCACTCCTTATGCCGACGCATTCCTCCAGTCGTCGGGCCTTGCGGCGACCTACCTGCCCACGGGTGTGTTCCTTCTTTTCCTCTTTGCGCTCGGAATCAATACGGCGCTGAGATTCACCCGGGTGGCGTTCACCCAGCAGGAACTGATGCTGGCATACGTGACAATGCTGGTGCCTTCGGCCATTCCTTCCGATGGACTGGCCACGCGTCTCGTTCCCCTTCTCGTGGAGTTGTATTACTACGCGACTCCCATTAACGAATGGGGGATACTGCATCAGCCGAACGTCCCGCACTGGATGACGCCGCAGGGGCAGGAGGTAATCGACTGGTTCTTCACCGGCAAACCGACCGGTGCGGCGATTCCATGGAAAGCGTGGATGAAACCGCTGGCGCTCTGGATACTGCTTGCGGCCGGGCTGTACCTCATCATGATCTCCCTCAGCGTCGCGTTCCGGAAACGATGGATGGATGCCGAACGCCTGCAGTTCCCGTTGGCGCAGATACCCCTGATGGTTATGGGAGATGACCCGACCCCGTCGTGGTATTCGTCGTTCTTTCGACAACCGCTGGTGTGGGCAGGAATCGCAATTCCGTTCTTCTTTCACACCGTAAACGGGTTGAACATCTATTTCCCATCGATCCCGCCAATTGGCCTTGCAAATATCACACTGGGGAGTCTTTTCAGCGGTTCGCGGATCTTCACGGATGTTCCGTTTTACCGCTGGGCAAACATTCAGTTCAATTTTTACTGGTCGATAATCGGAATAAGCTATCTTCTCCGATCGGAAGTGTCGTTGAGCGTCTGGGTTTTCGAGTGGTTTTATTATATCGAGCACATCATTTTCGAATCCACCAGCATCGGTGACGGCCAGTTCCAGTGGACACCCCTGCACACGTTCGGGTATACCCTTGCGGCCCGTTATCAGCGCCTCGGAGCAATGGTTCTGGCGATGCTGGTGTATTTCATCGCGTCCAGAGGTGAAATTCGCGAAGTTCTGCTGGCGGCGTTCGGACAACGAAAGCGACTGAAGAAAGCTTCCGGGGCCGAATCGTCGATTCCGTGGTGGAGTCTGTGGGCGTTCCTCCTGGGCGCAGGAATCTATTTCGCGTGGACAACGGCCGCCGGAATCATGTTTTCGGTGAGTTTTCTGTTGCTGTTCTTCTTCCTCGTGATCGCAATCACGACTGCACGGATAGTTGCGGCAACGGGGTTGCTGTGGGTGCACGATTACTTCGTTCCGATGCACGGCATGACGGTTATCGTGGGCTCCGCCCGCGTAGACCCCCGAACGTGGACGAACATGGGGTTTGTGGATTTCTCCACATTGAGCAACCGGGCGAACATCATGCCCCAACTTCTCGACGGAATGAAGATTGCACGGCAGACGAGCATCAGGCAGGGACATTATTTCCTGGGCATCGGCCTCGGCCTCGTCGCTGCGGTTTTCGTCTCGTTCGCGATGATTCTCTGGCTGGCGTACACATACGGTGGCGCGAACCTGGAGCCCTGGCATTTCTTCAACGGAGGGGATTGGCTTTTCAATCGAACGGCCGGATTCCAGCGTTACCACGTGTACACTCACTGGACGGCGATCAGCCTGATGGGCGCGGGTGCCGTGTTCATGAGCGTGCTGCTGTATCTCCATCGCACGTTTCTCTGGTGGCCCATTTACCCGCTGGGTTTCCTGATCGGGGATACCGTGGCCTCCAACGAGATCTGGTTCCCGGTTTTTCTGGGATGGGTCATCAAGGCGGCGATCATCCGTTTCAGTGGTGCGAGCGCCTACGACCGATTGAAGAACGGGGCCCTTGGTCTCATTCTCGGGGAATTTCTCAGCGTAGGGCTCTGGCTTGTGATTGACGGCTTTTCCGGGGTTACCTTACACCGGGTATTTCCGAAATAACACTGGCTAGGGCTGCAACACACGCGATTATGAATAGACGCTGGTCGCTGTCGCGTGCATCGGCGTGCCAGGCAAAAGCAGCAAGGAGCATCCCCATGGAACTTTCGCGACGCGATTTCCTCAAAGCAGGCGCAATGGCAGCCGGCGGGCTGGTACTACCGAAATGGGCGTATTCGGCAGTTTCGCGGGCGGTTGCTTCACCTGATGTGGTGCACGTTACCGGCGGGAACGTCGAGCTGGCAGTGCGAAGCGCCATCGATCGGCTTGGGGGCATCGGCGCGTTTGTACGGCGTGGTCAGAAAGTGCTCATTGTCCCCAACGCGGGGTTTCCAAACCCCGCAGAAATGGCAACCACCACAGATCCGGAGACGATTCGCGCGATTATCACCCTCTGCAGGGAAGCGGGTGCGTCATCCATTACTGTCTCCAGCTACCCTGTTCGCGAACCGGACCTTTGTTTCGAACGCAGCGGCATCGGCGATCTCGCGCGCATGAATGGCGTGAATGTGTTTCCCCTCACCTCAGGGAGTGCATACGTCCCGCTTCGTATCCCCGACGCGGTCGACGCCAGAGAAGTGGAGGTTGCCACGGTCGTGCGCCAGAGCGACGTGCTGATTGCGGTTCCCGTTGCGAAATCCCATTCCTCCGCCGGCGTCTCGTTCGCGATGAAGGGTATGATGGGGTTGATTCGCTCTCGAGGACCTTTTCACGCTCGTTATGACCTCCATCAGGCAATTGTGGACCTCAACAAGGGCATCAAAGCACAGCTGGTCGTGGTTGACGCCCGAAGGGCGCTGGTAACCCGCGGACCGGGAGGGCCGGGCCGGGTAGAGACCCCGAACGCCATTGTTGCGGGACGCAATCAAACCACAGTTGATGCCTACACGGTGAGCCTGGCACGGTGGTACAACCGTGCGTTCACCGCCGATCAGGTCCGGCATCTTAGACTGGCGGGCGAACAGGGCCTTGGGCTTACGGACCTCTCCGCAATGAACGTCGTCCGCGTGACCCTCTGACCGCCGCGCCCGCCACTCGAGGAACCCGGTGAACAACCTGCGACGCGCTGTGCAGTTCGTTGCTTTTGCGGTATTCCTCGCGGGTACGGAAATCTACTGGCTCGAGTACGACCCTCTGATTTCAGTCGTAAGCCTTGCTTCGCGCGGATTCTCGTGGGTGCTTGTTCTTCGAGGGTTGTTTCTCGCCAGCGCAACACTCCTTGTCGGGCGCTTCTTCTGTGGCTGGCTGTGCCCGCTTGGCACATCTCTGGACGTTGCGCACCGCTGCGGCGTACGGCCTTCAAAAGATGCGGCGCGCGAAATCGGTGCGCGGGCGCGATGGAAGTTTGTCGTTCTCGCCTTTTTGATCGTCACCGCGGCGTTCGGTACAACCACGTTCATTGTTGTTGACCCCCTTGTCCTGTTCTCTCGAACGCGGGAGCTGGTTCTCATTCCGGCGGCAACCTGGGTGGGCGCCGGAGTAGTTCGGCTGGTCAGATTGGTACCGGGTCAGGAATCGTTCACGTTCCGTGCCGCCGAAAACCCACCGGCGTACGGGTTCCTCACGCTGACGGCGGCCGTCTTTGCGGGGATCCTGATTCTTGAGGTAATCGAACGTCGGTTCTGGTGCCGCAATCTTTGCCCGTTGGGTGCGCTCCTGAGTCTTCTTTCCCGCACGGGCCTGGTACGGCGCTCGGTGGAGAGCTCCTGCTCCCGATGTGCTCGATGCGAGCGAGACTGCCCGACGGGTGCGATTCCCCTGAACGATTTCACTCAAACCCGTAGTGGCGAGTGCATCCAATGCTTAAGGTGTCAACGTGCGTGCAGCAAGGGCACCGTCCGGTTTGTCTTCGGGGGACCGCGGCAGATACACGGTTTTGAACCCCGCAGGCGCCAGGTACTTCTGGCGGCGTGCGCTGGCGTCGCAGCCGGATTCCTCGGTGACGCCTCCACGAGAGCGAGCACGCGGCCTGGTGCTCACCTTCGCCCACCCGGCGCGATCCCAGAAGAGGAGTTTCTTTCGCGGTGCACCCGGTGCCTGATTTGCGTGGACGCGTGTCCCACCCACGGGCTCCAGCCGAGTGGTTTTGAAATCGGATGGGAAGGGTTGTGGACTCCGAAGCTGGTGCCTGCGTCCGGAGGCTGCGAAGAGCCGTGCCATGCCTGCACTCAGGTCTGTCCGACCCTGGCCATCAGGCGCCTCTCCCACGAGGAAAAATCGTTCGCAAAGATTGGAACGGCGCGCGTTGTGAAAGAACGGTGCGTCGCATGGGAAGAACTGAAAGCCTGTCTTGTCTGCGATGAAGTCTGTCCCTATGACGCCATCGAATTCGTGGTGATTTCGGACCACCGGGGTACGCAGAATCGTCCGGTCGTCCATGCCGACAAATGCATGGGGTGTGGTCTGTGCGAACACGCGTGTCCCGTTCGTGAACCGCGGGCGATAGTTGTAGACAACTACGGAGAAGAGCGGATTGGCAGCGGGTCCTACATCACGCCGGCGAAGCGGGCGGCACGGGAGGTCGGAGACGACAGGGCAACAGACTATTTCCGCGAGTCTCGGGCTGGCGCAGCAGTTCCTGCCGACACAACCGGCGGAGCTGGTTCCGCCCAACCCGCGGGCGCAGACACCATTTCTGAGGAGCCGTTGCCGCCGGGGTTTGTAACCCGTTGAGGGTCTCTACCCTATCCTGGGAAGCATCTCCTTGCGCACCTCATAACGGAGAGGCTCTCCGGCAATGAACCGCCTGATTTCCTCGAGCACACAATCTCCGATGCGAGAACGACCACTTTCCACCGTCCCCGCGAAATGGGGCGTAAGAACAACGTTTGGCAGAGATCGGAACGGGTGATCGGGGGGCGGAGGTTCGGGATCGGTCACGTCGAGGATGGCCCAGGTTTTTCCTTTCCTCAGGTGCTCGACGAATGCCGGTTCGTCAATCAGCGCCCCCCGCGCAGTGTTGATAAGGGTTGCACCGTCACGCAGAAGCGCCAGATTGCGTGCATTGATCATGTGATGTGTCTCTTCGGTTTTTGGGGCATGAAGTGAAACGATATCCGAACGCATCATCAGATCGTCGAGTTCTGATTTGACGACGCCAAGTGCGGTCGCGTCGTCAGCAGAGAGGTAGGGATCATACACCATCACTGTGACGGGGAACGGATTGAGCAACCGAATCACGTTGCGGCCGACATGACTTGCACCCACGATGCCAATGACTTTGCCGGGAAGATCACCCGGCGGGAATGGCATGTCTTTGAGCCATCCCCCCGCCCTCGTAACCTGGGTGGCGAGGATGCCGCGCTTCGCCGCTATGATGATCCACCCGAGGGTGGTCTCCGCAACACCGAGCGCGATCGCTGCGGCAGCGCTCGTGACACGAACCCCACGTTTCCAGAGAGTGGGGGAGACAATTGGCTTCACTGATCCGGCCGCGTGAGCAACCAGCTTCAGGGCATCTGCGTTCTCCATGGCGGACTCGCCGAGATTCGGGCTTCCCCAGGATGTGATACAGATGGTGGCATCCGCAAGGAGATTTCTGACGCGGGAATCATCAGGAGGCCGTTCCGCGTCCGGTTCGTACGTTACGCGTCCCAGTTTTTCCAGTTCCTTCCACGCCTTTTCACTGAAGAGCGCGTTTCGAAGATCCTTCTGGGGAAGAATGGCGATAATGTGCTCCATGGAAGAGCCTCCAACGGCAAAGCTCACGTCTGTTGTCCGACCCCACTCCGTGAAGCTAATTGCGTATCTTTTGCGACACAACGTCACTTCCGACGGTCAACTTCTTTTTCGCCGCAGTGACGGGAATATTTCGCGCGCGGCGAAAGTAATCTGGAGTAACGAAGCCCCGTGATCAGCCTCGCTGGCGTGACAATGGTTCTCATCGTGATTGCGGCGCTGCGAAGCCTGGAATCGGCCCCGGACCGGGAGATAGTTGCAGGCGTTCTCGCGGGCAATACCGATGACTTTGAAGAACTGGTTGTTCGGTATCAGCGGCAGGTGTTCCGGATCGCGTTCCGCGTGACCAGGGACCGTGATGATGCGACCGATGTGGCTCAGGAGGCATTCGTGCGGGCTTTCTTGGCGTTGAAGCATTACGACGCCGAGCGCCCTTTCGGCGCATGGATCTCACGAATAACACTCAATGCAGCCTTTACTTTTTGCAGCGGCAGGAACAAGCAGGGCGATGACCAAATGAGAGACACTCCGTACGAGGTGAAGGCGGCAGACGGGTTTTCCGCCGTTGCGCGGATCGAAATCGAAACAGCAGTTCGAGCGGCGGTCGCGGGTTTGCCGGAGGGGATTCGGGAAACCTTTGAACTCCGGGCGTACGCTGACCTCAGTTACGATGAGATTGCGCATGAGGTGGGCGTTCCGCGGGGTACGGTGATGTCAAGGCTGGCACGTGCGAGAGAGCGTCTTCGCGAAGTGCTCGAGCAACAAGGTTTCGGCAGAGAGAACGAGGCGGTATAGAAGCATGAGCCTGCCCGGAAAAGGTGAGGATATCTGCCTGAACATGCGCAACCTTCTGAGCGCGTACCTCGACGGCGAGACCACACCGGAGGAAACCGCCCGGGCAGACGCGCACCTCCGCACGTGCGAGGCATGCCGGGTTGTGCTTGCTCGTTACCGCACCATTGAGCGTGCGATCTCCGGGGAGGTTCCCGGTTCTGATCAAGCTCCGCACGATTCGGCGGCGTTCGCGAAGGCTGTCATGTCCCGGATTCGCGAAGCGGGGAACAGGCCGACCATCAAGGCTCGAATCCTCACATGGCGCACGCCCATAGTTTCCGCGCTCGCGATCGCGGCTACCGTGGTACTGGCGCTCTACCTTCGCCCGCGGCCCCAGCCGGAACCGACTCAACCGGCACCCGCCGCAACCGTCCTCTCTCCTCACGAACGGCAGGAGATCGGGGAAACTGCGCCCCAACCTGTCAAAGGAAGGCCACGCAAGTCAGGCGGAGCGCTCGCCGCTCCAACTCGGGCACAGCTTGCAGAGCCACCTGTGGTGGCTTCCGCGGAGCCCGGGCAGGGGATGGGCGAGATCGCCCGGGATGAGACATCCGTAAAGGATGCAACGGCAAAGCCGGCCCGGGGCGGCGTGAGTTTTGTTCAGGATTTCTACGCAACCCGTTCAGCGCAGACGATCACCGGCGGCGCTACGGCGCAGAGCGACTCTGTTGTGCTGGATCTGAGGAGAAAAGCCGACCGGGTACGAACCGAGCTCGTTTCGGCCGGCGAAACACATTCCATGGATTCGCTAAAACTCCTGCTCGGCGACGTTCTCGCTCGGATAGCGGAAACAAGTGGAGAACCGGTTGACGTACGCGCCGCGCTTACGTTCTGGCGTGATGAATACGCGGTTCTGGCGAAGCAGAGCGGCGATTCGGCAATTCAATCTCGCATCAGCCGTCTCGAAGGCATCCTTCGTTCTCAACGACCGAAAGGGTCGTTTGAATGACTGCGAGACTGATTGTTTCGTTGGACTCGCAACGGTGGATGCGGTAGCCCCACACAGTTTCGTCCAGCGGCGCAAGTTCCCGCACCAGCGGCTCCCCAAGAACCGCGGGTTGGCGGTAGCTCAGGCGGAGGCGCGCGATTCGTGCCTCGGGACGAAACGCCGCGCAGTCATCCCGTATCCAATCTGCATACACGGCGTTGTTCACGTGGCCGGCTGCGTCAAGTTCCGTCCACCGTACAACGTGGGTGGTGGTGAGCTGAGGATCGGCAGGATACGACCCGGAAAGAACTGCCTCACCCCAATCACGGTCCGCGAGGGCATACTCATTTTTCTGTTGGAATGACTCAAGGATTTCGCGTTCCAGTCGGCGCGGACGGCCCGTTCTTCTGTCAACATACACCCAGTTCGCTTCTCCGCGAGCCAGCGTCCTCCCGTCAGCCCCGAAGGCGAGATACTGGCGATGGGAGTTGACCCGCGTCATGTCGCCCACCCACGTGACCACGCGAACGAGTTCTCGTGAACGGGGCTGAGAACAGATCAACAAGTGGGATTCTTTCATGAACCAGGCGGTGCCCAGTTGCTCGTACCGTTCCTCGTCGTATCCGTGGGCCGCCGAGGCACGGATTGCTGCTTCTTGAAACCAACGAAGGAACGAAGCGGGGGGAGCGTCCAGCGCCGCGTCCAGTTCATAGCTCCGCACGGAAAACTCCGTTTCGAATCGCTCAGACATACGCGCAGCCTCGTTTCATTTCGCACACCCATACTGCCAGAGAGCTGTACCGAAGGTCGTTCAAATGGTACTGAATGTCATGCCCCGAATGGGCCCTGATCAACGGCTGGGACCACCAAGCGGGTACTTCTGCGAGAACGAAGCGCTATCGCCGCCGAATGCCAGGGGCGCGCCCAAATGCTCTCCTTCATGGCCAATCGCCGGATTCATTGCCCTTCCCCGGATGCACGCGACAGGCTGCGCGAGCTTATCTTGTAATAGAGGAGAACTCTGCGCGCTTTCGTCTCCGATGTTGCCGGCAGGGACGGGCGGAGATGCCACGACAGGCGAAGTATGTTGCCGTGGTTCGCGATCCGGCGACATTGCCGCCTTTGAATTGTGCGCGAAAAGACAGGCGGAACAGCGCGGCTCGGGAGTGACGGGTTTCGCTTTCGGTGAAGCTCGTTCAGGAGGTTGTGTGAAGGGGTACTACTACACGTCGGAAGCGTTCAAGCCAGAGCGCGCTATCGTCGTTGGTCTGCAGCTGGGGCTCCAGAGCGGGGAGGAGGCACAGAGCTCTCTTGAGGAACTGGAAGCGCTTGCCAACACAGCCGGAGCTTCTGTAGTTGCGCGCCATTTCCAACACCGGGCGGCGCCTGATCCGACGTTCTTCGTGGGAAAAGGCAAGGTGGCGGAGATCGCGCGGGATGTGCAGGAGCGACAAGCCGACCTCATCATCTTCGATGACGATCTTTCTCCAGCACAGGCAAGAAATGTAGAGCGTGAATGCGGAATTCGTGTTCTGGACCGGAGCGGACTGATACTCGACATTTTCGCTAAGGCCGCCAGAACGCGCGAAGCCCGCCTGCAGGTGGAATGCGCGCAACTGGAGTACCTGCTGCCCCGTCTGACACGTCAGTGGCTGCACCTCGGGCGTCAGGCCGGAACGGGGGGCGGTTCCAGTGGAGCTCCCATAGGGCTTCGCGGTCCGGGCGAAACCCAGTTGGAAACGGACCGGAGGTTGATAAGCGCCCGCATCGCGCACCTGAAGCGTGAGCTTGAACATATCGACAGAATCCGAAGCACTCAACGCGCCCGAAGGGACCGAGTGTACCGTTGCGCGCTGGTAGGGTACACGAACGCCGGCAAGTCAACTCTCATGCACGCACTTACCGGTGCGAACGTGTTGATTGATGACCGTCTTTTCGCCACGCTGGATTCCACCACACGCGCATTCAACCTTGCGCCCAACAAACCCGTGGTGCTTACGGATACGGTGGGCTTCATCAGGAAGCTTCCGCACGGGCTGGTTGCGTCGTTCCGGAGCACCCTCGCGGAGGCCAGAGAAGCTGACCTGGTGCTCCACGTGGTGGATGTGAGCGGACCGGCGGCACACGAGCAGATCGCTGCGGTGGACGAGGTTCTTTCCGAACTGGATATTCACCCGTCCAACGCGCTCCTCGTCATGAACAAATCGGATGCCTGCGTTGACCCGGATCGCGCGGCGCGGTTGGCCGCGGGAAGACCGCATGTTTCCGTCAGCGCTCTCACCGGCGAAGGATTGGATCGGCTCAGGGAGGCGATCGCTGCAAATATCGAAGCGGACATGGTGCTTGTGGAGGTTCGGCTTCCCCAATCCGAAGGGAAACTGATTTCCGAGATCCATTCCCGGGGCGAAGTTCTTGCACGCACGTACGAACCTGGTGCAGTGATCCTTCACGCCCGTGTGCGCCGCTCCGACGCCGAGTTTCTGGCTCGTCACTCGGTGTGACCGGCACACCAGCCATGGCAACGCGCTTTCAGTGCAGGAGGGCTTGATGAAACTCACGCGCGAACAACTTGTCGACCTAAAAGGGAAATCGCCAGAAGGAATCTATCAGCACATCCGGCAATTTGTCCGTCAGGAACTCGGGGTGGTGGACAAGGACGAACTTTCAGAGGCCGTGGATGATGCCATTCGGGCAGGTCTTCTCGACGAGGACGACCTGAGAAAACTGGACGACGACCGCTGACGGTCCGGCTGAATTTCGCGCACGAGCCTGACCAATTTGTGGCCTCTTTTCGTGTGTCGGAACCTCTCCGCTTCACATGTCGGTTTCTTTTGACAAAATTCTGAAAACGTGTACTTTTTTATCGTCACTGATTGACTGATCCATCCGGTTTGATCTCGGGAAAACAACCGGTTGTCTCTCATACGTCCACGCGAACGGAACAGGTAACACAGGTGCCGGTTATTGCCTTACGACCCTCCAAGAGGATTTGGGGGAGGAAGCGGGGAGAGCCTCTTCCGCTGCAACCCACCCGTCCGAATGTTTCGTTCGCACACCAGCTTTGGCCGGGTGATTGCCTTACCCTCCTGCTGGCCGGTTTCGTTGCCAGTGTGCTTACCGGCAACTTCGTGCCCCGCACGAATTTGAGTGTCCTTGGCACACTCGTTGCCATGGCAGGTATCATCGCCGTCCTGCTCACGTCCCGCGCGTACGAGATTCAGTTTCCGATGGCAGGAACCACTAGTACGTACCACGCCATGCGTGTGCTCCTCTGGACCGTTCCGTCCGGCGGGGCGCTCTGGTTCGTATTCGAGCCGCGGGTCGAAACCGTTGTCGCAGTCCTGTGCTACGGAATCATAGCAATTTTTGGTATGACGTTCAACCGGGTAATCGTGTTTCCTCGCGTGCAAGCCGCGGCGAAAAGTAGGGTAATCGTATGCGGGCTCAATGGTGACGCCCTTTCCGTCGCTCAACGCTTCTCCACCGTTCAGGACACCATGACGCCCATGATCGTAGGGCTCCTGACTCCTGAGGCGATCGAGAACCAGCCGCAACGGCCGCGTCTGGGTTCGTGGGAGGATATGCAGCGCCTCTTCTCGATCGGCATGTTTGACGAAGTGGTGTTCAGCGTACCGCAGTCGTCACCTGCGTCACTACCGCTGGCCGCCACGGCGGTGAAGCACCGGATTCCATTTCGCTTCGAGCCACACGAAAGGGGCTCGCATTTCAGTCCCCGTGATCATTCGGTGGATTTGACACTCGAGCCACCCATGGGGAAGGTTGGAAAAGCAATCAAACGCGCGATTGATCTTGTGGGTGCATCGGTGCTGCTGATTGTTGCTGCACCCCTTTATCTCCTCATCGCCCTGATGATAAAGCGCGACTCTCACGGGCCTGTTCTGTTTGCACAGAAACGCGTGGGACTGCACGGCAAGTTGTTCACCATGTACAAGTTTCGAACAATGACCGTGAAAACATTGCCTTATGATTTCAGTCCCAGAGAGGGATCCGACTCGCGGGTGACACGCGCCGGAAGGTTCCTGCGAAGAACCAGTTTGGACGAATTGCCCCAGCTGATCAACGTTATCAGGGGTGAGATGAGTCTTGTCGGTCCGCGCCCGGAGATGCCTTTCATTGTCGAGCAATACGGTCCACTTGAGGATGCACGTCACAAAGTGAAACCCGGGATGACGGGAATCTGGCAGACCAGCAGACACCGGAACAACCCGATTCACGAGAATATCCACTACGACCTGTTCTACGTGCAGAACCAGTCCCTGATCCTCGACCTCGTGATTCTTACGAGGACGGCATTCCTCGCCTTTCGGGGTGTGTGAGCCTCGGTCCCGTTGGCTCGTCGTTCATTTCGCACCCTTGCCCCTTCTGCGCTTCATGAACATTTTGAACGTACTCCGCATCCGGCAATTCTCACTCACTTTCAAGGACGGGCACTTCCGATGCATGCGCCAGAACCCATCACGATGATCACATTCGAGCGGTGGCCAGAACCCTGGATGGAAGAACTCCGGGCCGCCGCGCCGGGATCAACGATATTCAGGCCTCAATCAAGAGAAGGGATTGACTGGGCATCTCTCGATGCCCTGAATGGCGGCATCAACAGGGACATCCTGGCGAAAACAACCAGGCTCAGGTGGTTTCACTCGCCGGCGGCTGGTGTGGAGGGGTATCTGTTCCCTGAGATGGTTGAGAGTCCCGTGGTCCTCACGAACTCGAAAGGCGTGTACAGCATCTTCATCGCCGAACTCGCCATGGGACACCTCCTCGCTCTGACGACTCAGGTACACGCCAATACCGTGCGACCTGACCGCCTCACCTGGCTCAGGGACACTCTGCGCGGATTCGAATTGTACGGGGCCACGGCGGTGGTGATAGGGCTTGGGAACATCGGGTCGGAGGTTGCTGATCGCGCGAAAGCCTTCAGGATGCGAGTCATCGGAGTTGACCCCGTCAGGAAAGCCGCCGCAGGGGTGGAGCTTGTCCGCCCGGATCGGATCGACGATGTGTTGCCCCTCGCGGACGTGATCTTCATCACGGCTCCGGCGACGACGGCGCGAAAGCTTTTTGATAAAGAGCGGCTCCAGAGCCTCAAGAAAGGCGCATACCTGATCAATTCCTCCCGTGGGCCCGTGGTGGACACTGACGCGCTCGTGGAAGCCCTTCGCAGCGGGCATCTCGGTGGCGCGGGGCTTGATGTGACGGATCCAGAACCCCTGCCCGCGGATCATCCTCTCTGGACACTTCCCAACGTGACGATCACTCCCCACATCGGTGGGATGACCGACGCCGTCGATCGAAGAAGGTTCGTGATTCTTAGAGAAAACCTCTGGAGATTTGTTCGGGGTGTTCCGCTCCTCAACGTGGTGAACAAGAAACGCGGTTTCTGATACTTGGCGATTTACCACCGGAAGCGGCTCTGAAGGCTTTTCAGCGCCGCTTTTCCGTTGGCAACGCAGGAGTACGCATGCGCATCGCGATTGGTGGGATCTATCACGAATCCAATTCCTTCTCGGCCAGGCTGACAACGCTCGAGGATTTCCGGGCGTCGAGCCTCTTGACCGGCGACGCTATAATAGACCACTGGCAGGACACCAATTCAGAAGTCGCGGGTTTTCTGGACGGGATCGCAGCGATGGACGGGGAAGCTGTTCCCACGCTTGTCGCGTGGGGGATGCCGTCGGGACCGGTTGCGGCACGCGATCTCGAAGACCTTTCGCGGGAGCTGGTTCGAAGAATTGCTCACGAAAAGGATATCACGGGCGTTCTTCTTGTGTGCCACGGCGCGATGGTGTGCGAAACGCGGACAGACGCGGACGCCTTCTGGTTGCACGAGGTTCGCAAGGCCGTGGGAGGGCGTGTCCCGATAGTCGCCACCCTGGACTTCCACGCTAACGTGACGCCAGAGATGGTTTCGGCAGTTGACGCCGTCGTCGGGTACCGCACATACCCTCACACGGATTACCGTGACCGCGGCAAGGAAGCGGCGGAAATACTCGCGAAAATAATCCGCGGTGAGATACACCCCATCACTCACTGCGTTCAGGTACCGGTGGTGCCCAACTTGTTGACGCAGTTCACCGCCTGCGCACCCATGCGATGCCTGATGGAGGCAGCAGAGGAAATCCGCCGCGCCCCCGGATGTATCTCTGCAAGCGTGTTCGGTGGTTTCCAGTGGGCTGATGTTCCACACCACGGAATTTCCGTCGTCACGGTATCTGAAAGGGGCGACCCGGACACCCTGCGTTCTGGTCAGGCCATCGCCCGCAAGGCGTGGGACTTGCGGCACAGTTTCCGGACGGACCTGGTATCCGTGGAGGATGCCGTCCGCCAGGCGAATGAACCCGGTCCGACTCCGGTTGTTCTTGTGGATACCGGCGACAACGTGGGCGGAGGAGCACCGGGAGACGGGACGGTTGTTCTGAAGGAATTGTTTGAACAGCACTCCTCGGAAGCCGTCGTGTTGGTGCACGACCCCGAAACTGTTCAGAAGGCAATTGAAACCGGAGTGCGCGGACGGGCGCGTTGTCGTGTAGGGGGGAAAACCGATGCGTTACACGGGGAACCGGCGGAAACGGAAGGAGACGTGAGGCTTCTATCCAGCGGGCTTTTTGTGAACGTCGGTCCGATGCGGGAGGGATTGAGGGAAGACATGGGACGTACCGCAGTGATCGACTCCCGAGGAGTGACAATCGTCGCGACGGAGAAGCGTTCCCCGATGTGGAATCTGGAGCAGCTCCGTTCTCTCGGCATCGAGCCAACCCGGTGCCGAATAATTGTCGTGAAGGCCGCAATCGCCCATCGGGCTGCCTATTCGCCCATCGCCGGACGTATGCTGGAACTCGATACACCCGGAATCACGGCGCTGGACATCCGGCGTTTCACGTACCGCCACCAACGAAGACCGGTGTTTCCGCTGGACGACGACTTTCACCCTTTGGGTCAGGACACGACAACAGGAGCCTGAAAATGAGACTTGGTGCCCCGGTTTTCGACGAAACAGGAACGCCAGAAACATGGGCTGCAGCACACGTGAAAGCGGGGTACCGCGCGGCGTACTGCCCCGTGGACGGCACGGCTTCGGATGACGTGGTCAACGCGTACGCGGAAGCGGCGAAGAGATTCGACCTTGTGATCGCTGAAACCGGTGCGTGGTCCAATACAATAAGCCCAGACACGGAGACACGAAATGCCGCAATCCGAAAGTGCCAGAATCAGCTCGCACTGGCTGACCGAATCGGCGCGCGCTGCTGCGTGAACATCGCCGGATCCCGCGGAACACAGTGGGACGGGCCTGATCCAGACAATCTCACGCAACATACGTTTGAGCTTATCGTAGAGACCGTCAGGGAGATCATCGACGCGGTGAAACCTCTGCGCAGTTACTACACACTGGAAACGATGCCGTGGGTGTTTCCAGACTCCCCCGACTCCTATTCCGAACTCATCCGCGCGGTGGATCGGACGAGGTTCGGCGTGCATCTTGATCCGACCAACCTCGTGTGCAGCCCACAGCGGTACGCACGCACCGGTGACCTGATTCGTGAGTGCTTTGAAAGACTGGGGCCGCACATCAGAAGCTGTCATGCGAAGGATATCATCCTGAGCGGGAAACTCACGGTCCATCTGGACGAAACGAGGCCGGGACTGGGAAATCTGGACTACCGGGTGTTTCTCCGTGAGCTTTCCAGGCTCGATCCCGACACACCACTGATGATCGAACACCTGCCGACGCGACAGGAATACGAAGCTGCCGCACTTCACATCAGGATGGTCGCGCGAGAAATCGGAGTGGAAGGGCTATGAAAACCGCGCAAGTCGTGTTTACCAAGTGCTGTCGCGCAGAGCTCGTGGAGCACTCCACAGGGATCGAACCTCCTGAAGCCCACGAGATTACCGGCACAACACTTGCCACCATCATCAGCGCCGGAACAGAGCTTGCCGTGTATCAGGGACTCGCGGGAGGGACCTATCCCGCTCACCCCGGGTACGCGGCGGTGTTCCGCATCGACGCTGTCGGTTCCGAGGTGAAAGGTTTCCGTCCGGGCGAGGTTGCCTTCTGTATGGGCCCGCACCGCTCATTTCAGCGAACGAAAGAGGAATTCGTCGTACGTGTGCCGTCTCAGGTAGCCCCTGAGCAGGCGGTGTTCGCCCGAATGATGGCAGTATCGATGAGCACCTTGACGACAACTGCGGCACGACCGCCTGCAGCAGTGCTGGTGACGGGTCTTGGATTGGTCGGTCACCTTGCCGCGCAGATTTTCGCCGCCTGCGGATACGATGTAACGGCGGTAGACCCGGCGGAAGTGCGTCGAGCCATCGCCTTTGACTCAGGAATTGGCCGCGTGTTCGCGAATGTTCCACCCGAAATCGCGGGTTCGGTCAGCCTGGCAGTGGAGTGCTCGGGCAATGAACGCGCGGTTCTGGATGCCTGTGGTGCGGTTCGCAAGGGCGGTGAGGTGGTACTGGTCGGGGTGCCGTGGAAAAAGGGGACCGATCTCACCGCGTTTGACCTTCTCCATGCGGTGTTCCACCGGTACGTCGTCTTGCGGAGCGGATGGGAGTGGGAAGTACCACTCCTGCCCACTGATTTCAGGCAAAACAGCATCTACGGAAACATCGCTGCTGCGATGCGCTGGATATCCGAGGGAAGGGTCCGCGTGGGACACCTTTTTCGTGTGGAGTCTCCCCGGCGGGCAACTGAAGCGTTCTCCGCGCTGGCATCCGGGTCGTGCGACCGTCTGGGAATCGTATTTGACTGGACCAACTTGTGAACCGGCGCAGAGGTTGCAGTCAACCGCGGTAGCACACCTGCACATCTCCGAGGAACGTAGTTGACTTTCTCCAGGAGCTCTCGTACAGTTGTGCAACAACTGGCGCTTGCTTCCATCTGGGAGCAAATTCCGCCTCGCGTCGTGCTCCTCCGAATCTGGGGTTGTGTGGAACGGCACAATTCCGCGGCTGAGGAAAGGAGTCAGAAGTGGCGAACCTGGTCGAGGTTGAAGGAATTGGCGAAGCCTACGCCAAAAAGCTTGCGGCGGCAGGAATCAAAACCACAGATGCGCTGTTAGCGAAAGGAACGACGCCTGAGGGGCGCAAAGAGATTGCGGTGAAAACCGGAATCAGTGCGAAAATGATCCTGGAATGGGTGAACCACGTAGACCTTTTCAGGATCAAGGGCGTCGGGCAGGAATACGCGGACCTGCTGGAGGCTGCGGGGGTTGATACTGTCCCGGAACTCGCGCAACGCAAACCGGAGAACCTTGTCGAAAAGATGGCAGAGGTCAACAAGAAGAAGAAGCTCGTTCGACAACTCCCGGTCGAAACACAGGTTGCCAACTGGATAGCTCAGGCCAAGGAATTGCCGAGGAAGATCAAGTACTGATCTGCGACCGCCCGTGTGCGCCTGCGGGTCGTCGGAACGTGCTTTCTTCTTGCGGAATGTCGAGAGGTCAGCCGCGGGGTCTGTCGAGCGTTTTTGGGGCTTGACGGACCCTTTTTGTGTTGGCCGGCGTTCGCGTTGGAGAAAAACGGGTGCCTTGTCACGGCAGGGACGACATGGGAAACTGTTACGACGTCATCGTTGCTGGCGGCGGAACGGCCGGCGCCGCAGCCGCAATAGCTGCCAGCCGCAGAAACCACAAAGTACTACTGATTGAGGAACAGAACTGCCTCGGCGGAACGTCCACTTCGGGCGGAGTTGGCGAATGGTTTGCCTCGCTGGAAGGAGCGGGCAACATATTCGACGGTGTCGTGGCTGGCCTGGAGAAATTCGGCGCCCGGTTCGCCAAGCCCCGCCATTTCAATCCTGAAGTCCTCAAGAGTGTCTGGCAGCTCATGGCAGAAGAAGCCGGGGTGCAAATCCTCTTCCATTCCAGCGTATGCGGTGCGGAATGCTCCGAACACGCGCTCTCGCGCATTGAGATTGCCAGTTGTTCCCGCCTTTTTTCTGCCGAGGCGAAGTTCTTTGTCGACGCAACGGGTGAGGGAGACCTGAGCGTGCTGGCGGGCGCGCAGTTCATGCAGGGCGAGCCGGACACCGGAAAAGTGCTTCACATGAGCCTGGTGGCGTGGATGTACGATACCAGCACGCTTCAGACTCCCTACCTCCCCCCATCGCTCGAACCAGTTCGAAGCAGGGAGGAGTTGCCGGGGTTGGGCGCGGGGGTACTGGTGGATCGGAACAGGGTATATCTGAATGCCACGAAAGTGCTTGATCATGACCCCACAGACCCCTGGAGCCTGAGCGACGCAGAACGGGAGGCGCGGCACCAGTTGCTTCGGGTCGTCCATTACCTTCAGACCCATGAGTACCCCACGTTTGCGCTTGCATCCAGCGGGGCGCGCATCGGTATCCGGGAGGGCCGAAGGATCATCGGCGATTACGTCCTCTCCCGGTCCGATATCCTGGACAGGCGGGAACCTCTGGATTTCGAGGACGGCGTGGCGGTTGCAACAAGTCAGATCGACTTTCACAGCCTGAAGAAAGCCGGTAACTCCGGGTGGCGCCAGGCGGTTCTCCCTTACAGCATCCCTCTACGGTGCATGCTCGCGAAGGGGTTTGCAAATCTCGCGGTGGCGGGGAAGTGTATCAGTGTCGACCAGGTTGTACACAGCAGTTGCAGGATGACACCGACCTGTTGCGCAATGGGGCAGGCCGCGGGCACAGTCGCCGCCCTTGCGATAGAACAAGGGGTTGTGGACCTGCGCGATGTGCCGATTTCGAGCCTTCGCCAGACGCTGAACGCGGATGGCATGGAGCTGAACCCTGCGCGCCACACTGGGTTTGCGCCGCACGATACGCGCCTTGATGCCGATGATTACGTCGGCACGTGATTGTCCCCGTCCGACCGGGATGCGACGCGCAACATGTTCAGGAGCAACATATCCGCCGCGGGATGAGTGCCCATGTTCTCACGGATGCGGAACGTGTTGATGATCAGCCTTCCCGCGCCCACGCGGTGAATGGATATCATCAACCCCGAGGAATATCCCTGCGACGCTCGAATTGCTCCCGCCACCGCCTCGCATGATTCCTCCCCCGGCGAGTAAAGGAGGTCCGGAATGATCTCGCGGTAGAAACCGTAGTCCAGAAGGCCACCCGCCGGCATTCCGTCGAAGATCGGGTGGCGTTTTGCCCATTCATCCTTGAGATACAGCCAGCCGACAACCGAATGGAACCTGCCCTTCCTGTCCAGCGGAAGGAACGCCGTCTGGTCGTCGCCGTCAGCAAACACGCGCGGATCGAGACATATGACCGTCGAGCCTCGCTGCAGACGACGGGTGAGATTCTCGAATCCTCCTGGCGCGCCCTGATGGACCGGTGTTTTGGAGAGGATGATCGGGCATCGGGGATCTGCGGAGTCGCGATCCGGCCGAATGACTTGCGCCCCGTGTTCTGCCAGCCAGTTCTCAAGGCCGACATCATCACCCCAGATAGCCACCGTTACGCCGCGCAACGGCGTGTCGGGTTTTCGGGACACAAAGAAAACCGCCTCTCCGCCTGCGGCGGCCGCACCTGATTCGAACTCCGCAAGGAAGCGATACGCGCCCGGCGCTCCGCCAATCCTTACGTCGTCCGCGAACACCAGCGCGGCAAGTGGACGTTCTGAGCCCTTTTCGTGGACGCGGTACGAGGATTGTGACTCGAAAACCTTGGCACCCGACGGATCTACGACCTGCAAACACACCGGATATGCGCCGGCATGAAGCACATCCTCGTCCGCAAGCACTGCCTCCAGACGAACAGGCGTGCCCTCGTATGCGTGGACTGGTTCTGCGAAGAGGCACCAACGCAGCGCCGCCAGCCCATCGGCTACGGCATCAACGGTTCCCGGCTTGAGTTCTCTGAACGTGGTGAACAATCCCTCGCCGGTGAGCCCCTGATCCACGGTACCCGTCATGCTGTGCCCGATGACGTGCGGGTTGGATCGAATTGCGTTGAGCCCGAGAAGTCGCTGCCCGGCCATTTTGCGCACGCACGCGGCAAAGTAATCCGACGGGCGAGGAAACATCTCGTCCAGCCGCCAGCACTTCCAATCGGCAAGGAATTGCTCAAGGAGGTTCCGATAGAATACGGCATCCTCGCTTTTTTCGGCGCGCCACTGCTCGAAGAGCCTGACCACGCGCCAGAGGTCAACCGCGCTTCCGATGCCGTATTCCGTAAGGAGAACCGGCCCGGTGTCCTGCCCGAGCCGACGTAAGAACGAAATGGTTTCAGCAGTGTGGGGCACCCGGGGATACGCATGAGCGTCCCCCGCACCATCGAAATAGCCACCCCAGGTGGAAGCCGTGACTGCGGCACCGGGCGCCTCCCCGCCGAGACAGCATTCCCACTCCGTGGACCCGGGGTTCGCAAGCGAGCCGATTGCCTGCTGTCCGTCCCACCTGCCGCTGTTCAGAAGAACAACACGATCCGGGTCAATTGCCCGGATCGCAGGTAAGGACTTTGTGGCGTGCTGGAACACCGGGCCGTCGTTGGTCTCATTCAGGAGCCCCCAGATGACGATGCTGGGATGGTTGATGTCGCGCCGGATCATCTCGAATACGGATTGATCAAACAAATGCCTCATGCGGGGAGAATCCCCGAGCAACCATCCCGCGTATGATTCTTCGTACACGAGCAAGCCTATCTCGTCGCAGAGGTTCAACTGGTAACGGGTAGCCACTCCTGCGATGAAACGGATCATGTTGAATCCCATAGATTTGACATACAGCAGGTCCCGCCGGAACATGTCGGGGTCTGGAGGCAGTTGCTGCCCTATCGGTGCATGATTGCCTGTGTGCGAACCGCGGAGGAAAACCCGTTTCCCGTTCAGACGGAAATACCCGTTCTCAAACCGGAAATCGCGGAATCCACAGCGAACAGAGTATTCGCTTGCGGAGGAACACGTTGCACAGCAAACCACCGCCGTAACCCGGTAGAGGAAGGGGTCGTTCAGTTGCCAGAGATGCGGATGGTCAATCCTCAATTGGACACTCAACCAGGTTTCTCCGGCATCTACCATCCTTTCGTCACGAAACGTCTCCAGAGTTTCTCCGGACGGGGACGGAGCGATACTCACCTGGAGGGCGCAAGAAGCAGTCTTCTCGAGTGCATTCACCAGAAGAACCCGCACATTGACGGTGCCGGTACCGGGGTCCGGATGGGCAACAAGGTCCGCAACACGGACCGCAGGGGCGACGACAAGCTCCACCGAGTCCATTATGCCACCGTGGTTGAATGACGCACCGGCAAAGATGGGCACGGTTTTGTTCCGATGTGGAGTTTCGTTCAGGGTAATTCCGTCAACTGGCTCGTTCGTCGGGTTCAGCACACGCACGGCAACAAGGTTCTTCCCGTCCGGAACCACTGCTTCAGTGATATCCAGCACGAACGGGGTTTCACCTCCTTCATGGGCGCCAACCCTTTGACCATTTACCCAGACTTCGGCAGAATAATCGACCGCCCAGAACCGGAGCAGATATCTTCCGGAGGGGTAGGGATTTCGATGAACCGAAAACTGCCGCCAGTACCATGCGACGCCGTGGTAGCCCGGGAAAACACCCTGGATGATCCAGGGAACGCTGGTGAGGCAAGCCTCGGGACGAACCGCGGCCCACCAGTCCTGCCCCCGCCCTTCGTTGCGGGGGTCACACGCGATCAACCATTCACCGTCAAGGCTGTATACCACGGCAAGTCCTTTCACGAAAGGCGATCAGGCGCCAGATCCATCCGAACCCCGGGAAAACAGCGCGTGGAAACGTGAACCCGGTACCCGGGCACTCAAGTGCTGATTGTACGTGGTGCTACGGAAGGTGCGCCAGGGGCAAGGGGCGACTGCATGAACACCGCGCAGCACATGCATGATCAGCACTCCGGAATGGCTCGCACCTGCCTTGGCGGAACCACGCGTAACCGTTTATTCTTGGGTTTCCCGGCATATCCGAGTCAAATCCGCAAGACAGCACGTGCCCTCGCATACGGGAGAAATACCGCGAACGGAACCTCTTCTCAACCGATCACGCCGCCAGGCGTGACCCACGACGCGTCTTCCGCGCCTTTCCCGATGATTCGCTGGCCGCGAGTTCTGACATGGGGGCTTTCGGTCGTGGTGTTGATGAATGTCTGGATGGCCTATTGCGAATACGTCGTTCGCGCGAGCCGCTTGAACGGCAGCCATTTTCCGGTGGCGCTCGTGGCTGCGATGGCCGCACTGGTGCTCGCCGTATGGCCGTTGTTGAAAGCGATTGGCGGAAGTAGGTGGGGTACAAGCACTCCTGAACGACACCTGGTCCTTGTCATGGGCTTTGTTGGTGCGGCGATTCCGGCCAACGGGCTTACCGGGTTCATGATGGGCATCATCGCAACTCCGTACTACTACGCGACGCCGGAGAACAACTGGGCAAGCTTTCACCCCCTCATCCCAGGTTGGATCGTCCCTCCTGACACACACCACGCGATGAGATGGTTTTTCAATGGCCTTCCGCCCGGAGAACCCATCCCGTGGCACGTGTGGTGGATACCGCTTATCTGGTGGTTTTCCCTTGCGACCGCCATCATGGGGGTAAGCCTCGCGTTGTCCATTATCCTGCGCAAACAGTGGGTCGAGTACGAACGTCTCTCGTACCCTCTTGTCGAAGCGAGCAAGTGCCTTCTTGCGGGGAACGATGATCCCGGTGGACGCAGACCTGTGTGGCAATCACGGTTGTTCTGGGTCGGGACGACCGTCGCGGCGTTCATTCTGGTGTACAACACCTTTGCCTGGTTTGACCCGCGCTGGCCCATGATTGATATTGCCGGCCGGGGAATCGTGTTGTTTCGCGGGGTGCCGGACCTCAAAACGCGTATCAATTTCCTTACAGTGGGCCTTTCCTACTTCGCGCCTCAACAGGTGCTCGGCAGCCTGATTGTCGCGTGCCTCGTCACAACCGCAGAAACCGGCGCCTTTGCCCGCGTGGGTTTCAGCCTTGACCCCGCCGGAGACAGCTGGACCAACGACAACGTTGCTATCGGGTGGCAGAGTTTCGGGGCGATGATGGTGTTCGTCCTGTGGGGCCTCTGGCAGGCGCGAAGGCATTTTGTGGCAGTGTGGCGCTCCGCGTTGAGGGGCACCGACGATGGAACGGAGATGTTGAGTTACCGGGTTGCCCTTGTCGTGCTCACGCTTTCCCTTTTCTACATGACCATGTGGCTTCACGAGGCCGGCATGGACGTGAGTTTCGCCCTCACATTCGTCTTTTTCACGGTCATCGGTTACCTTGCGCTCGGACGAATGGTCGCCGAAGCTGGCTACGTGTACCAACGAGTGCCTATTAGTCCCCAGTCTGCAACCGTATATACGCTGGGTGTGGAGTCCTTCCATCCGGCAACCATGGCAGGATTTGCGTTCTCGTATGCGCTCATTGCCAACGGACGAGGGTTGTTCATGCCGGCAGTCGTGCAGGCAACGCGGCTTGCAGATTCTTCGGGCAAGGCAGCTCGGAAGGCACTGGGAGCAATCGCCCTGGCATTCGTCGTTGGGTTCGTTGTTTCCGTGGTATACACGCTCTACCTCGGTTACACGTATGGCGCGTTCAACTTCAGGGTGTACCCATTTTCCGGCGGCAATTACGAGGCGTTCGCCCACACGATCCGCAAGATCAAGAATCCCTTCGGCCCCGACCTTGCGCGGCTGAGTATGGCGGGAGCAGGCGGCGCGGTGATGGCGGGGTTGATTTTCCTGCGTTACCGGTTCCCGGGCTTCGCGTTCCACCCAATCGGCATGGTCTTCCCATTCACCTATCTCACCCGCTTCGCCGCGTTTTCGATGAGCATCGCGTGGCTCGTCAAGTTCATCTTGCTGCGCCTTGGCGGCGTGGAGCTTTACCGGAAGACGCAGCCGCTGTTTCTCGGACTTGCCGTGGGGTACGCGCTCGGTGTCGCGTACAGTTTTGTGGTAGACTGGATCTATTTCCCGGGCGCGGGACACGGTATTCATTCCTGGTGAGAGAAACCACGACGCACGTGGCAACGGAGGGTGACCAGACGAAAGGACCGGCCGATGCAACCCGAGAACGATAACGGAACGCGTTTCTCTGCAAACAGGTATTTCCTCAAAGATGCCGTCCGCCAGGTTGTCGATTTCCGTCAAACCGACCAGGCACGGGGCCTCCCTGCTCCCTCCCTGCAGAAGCCGGTCAACCCGGATGCCAGACGCGTCACAATTCCTGATGGCTCCACAGCACTTCTTCGGCTGTGCGCCATGAGCCTCGGCGAGGCCATTTCCCTGCGGGAAAGCGTACGATCGTACTCCTCCGACGCATTGTCGCTGGAGGAATTGTCGGCTCTGTTGCACGCAACTCAGGGTGTGCGAAAGGTCCTGCGTCCGGACTGCGCGTTGCGGAACGTACCGTCGGCCGGTGCGCGCCACTCATTCGAGACGTACGTCGCAGTGGCGCGAGTGCGTGATCTTCCGGCGGGGTTGTACCGGTATCTTCCCTTTGATAAGGAACTTATCGAGCTGAGCTTGGACCCGGAAATCAGTCAGAAGGCGAGGAACGCGTGCCTCGGGCAAGATTTTGTTTCGAGAGCCGCCGCAACGTTTTTCTGGACAACAATTCCCGCCCGCATGGAGTGGCGCTACGACCGCGCAGCATACAAAGTCATCGCGGTTGACGCAGGGCATGTGTGCCAGAACCTGTACCTCGCATGCACCGCCATGGGAGCAGGCGCATGCGCGATCGCTGCGTACGATCAGGACGCCTGTGACCGTCTGCTCGGCGTTGACGGAGGCGAGGAATTCACGGTATACATCGCCACCGTGGGCAAAAGAAGACGCGCGCAGAGCACCGGATCATAGTGGAAAGGGTTTTGTTGGCAGTCCGGCGTCCCGTCTGGCAGAACAATGGAGGTGACTGATATGGCGACAACTCCCATCAATGCGGCGGCACGTAATTACTCAATGCGTCCCAGCAGGGTTCTCCGGGTAATTCGAGCAGGCGGCGTCGCGTGTTGTCTGAAGGTCAACTCGTCAGACGCGCGGATTGTCGAGGTAATGGCGTCGTCTGGTTGTGATGCGGTCTGGGTCTGCACGGAACACACTCCCGCTGACTACGCGAATATCGAAAACCAGGTTCGCGCGGCGAAGCTTTTCGATGTTGATCTGGTGGTCCGGTGTCCTCGCGGAAGCTATAGCGACCACATCCGCGGCTTCGAAGCAGACGCTTCGGCGGTGATGGTACCGCATGTCATGAGCGTTCAAGACGCGCGCAACGTCGTGAACATGACGAAGTTCCCTCCTCTTGGCAAGCGCGCGATTGACGGTGGGAACGCCGATGGGTTGTATACCAGAATCCCGTTCACGGATTACGTGCAACAGGCGAACACCGAACGGTTCGTGATATTTCAGATTGAGGATCCCGAGCCGCTGGAAGAACTCGACGCTATCGCCGCTCTGCCCGGAGTGGACATGTTGTTCTTCGGGCCGGGCGATTATTCAACTGCCATCGGGATGCCGGGCAAGATCTGGGATCCCAGGATCATGGCGGTGGGCGAAAGAATCGCGACAGCAGCCCGAAACGCAGGAAAAATGGCGGGAACAGTATCGGTTCCGACGAGAATCCGCGCGCTGGTGGACATAGGGTACAACTTCCTCAACATCGGCAGCGACGTCGGGGGTCTTATTGAGTACTCAAATGGGCGAGTAGACGCATTTCTCGAATCCCTTGCGGGAAGAAATCGGCGGGCGGCGTCATAGCGAGGGTGTCCCTGAACAACTGAGCCCAGGCTCCGTCACCGATCTGGCAAGGTATTTTGATCAGTGAGGCAGAGCTGGTAATTGGCAGGGTTTGTCAGCCGGCATACTTGTACCGGGTGATGATTTCCTCCTGCGTGGCGGGCAAGAGGGTGCCGAAACGGGCGGACCACCCTGCAACACGCACGATCAGGTCCCTGTATGCCTCCGGGTTCTGCTGGGCTTTGCGAAGTGTTTCTACGGAGATGACGTTGCCCTGAAAAATGTGACCGCCCCTGTCCACAAAGGTTTTGAGCAGTGGCTTTACCACTGACGGAGCCGCCCAGGAAGGATCAAGGTCCCACATCATGGCACCCCCTCCCCCGGCTTTGTCGAGGGAAAGACTGGTGGCCGAGCGAATTGCGCCTGTGATTCCCTTGACCGCGGAACCCGACTGCGGCGAGAGACCGTGTGCCAGTGGACGGCCGGCATTGCGGCCATCCGGCGTGGCCCCCACCTGGTTGCCAAAATCCACCACCCATACGAAGCCAAGGATGATCGGCACGAGCGTTCCGCCGTGGCGCGTGGTATGGCTGGCCAGCAGATCGGCAAACGTACAGAAAACCCGGTCGGTCATCGCATCTGCGGCTTCGTCGCCGGCACCGTACCTGGGCAGAGAACGAAGGTATGCCTGCAGAGCTTCGTACCCGACAAAGTCAGCGCGCAGCGCGTTGAGCAACTCCGCCGCGGTCACCCGGCGGTCCAGAAAAACGGCTCGCTGAATGGCGTAAAGGCTGTCGCCCACGTTGGGAATGCCGACACCGCTGCCACCATAGTTCGTATACCGCGCGCCCCCATCGTTGATTGAGCGGCCCTTCTCGAGGCAGTCATGAGTCATGCTGGAGAGGAGGAAGGAGGGCCGCAGACGCGCATATTCCTCCAGATAGATATCGAGACGGCGGGCGAGTATTCCCAGCTCGCGTGCAAGCTCCGCCTCGAAATCGGTGTAAAGCCCCTCAAAGGACGTGTAGTCAGCCAGTGTTTTCGGGTGGTCGATGACGCGTTCCCCGGTCTGCATCAGGCAGCCACCGCTGATGACGAGCTCAAATGTGCGGGCTACGTTATGCGCAAACGAGAAGAGCAGATCGCAGTTACACCCCTGCGGCGATACTTCCATGCATCCGCCGGCAGTCCAGTGACGTGCGTCCTCCAGGGCGACTCTGCCGCTTTTATGAAGCGCTTCTGTCACGGCATCGTCGCCATACACCTGTGCCCGATTACCCGCGCGGAGCAGGTAACGGACGGTGAGGTCTACAAAGTCGTCGGGCGCGTCTTCCGGCATGCGTACGTAGACGGACGGATGCGTCTGCGGCAATTCGGAGATTATCTCGATGATCATGGAGGAAAGCGGATTGATGGCGAGGCTTCCGTCCGGTTTTCTGCCTCCCACGGGCAATGCTTCCACCCATCCATCAGCCGGAGCAATCCTTTCGTGCAGCTTGATGAGCAACTCGGTCACAAGCTCTCGTGCTTCGTCGAGGGTTATGCTGCCTGACACGAGGTCGCGCTCAAGGAAGGGCCACAAGTAATAATCGAGCCGCCCCGGTCCATTCCCTCCGAAAGGATTCTCATACATGACCGCAAGGTGCTGAAACCAGAACGTCTGCACGGCTTCCCGGAAGGTTGTTGACGGGTTGCGTGGTACCCGACGGCAGACGTCCGCCATTTCCTGGAGTTCTTTGCGGCGGACCGGATCGACCTCTTCTCTGATCAGATTTTCGATGGCGCTTACGTGGAGCTCGACCCACGAAAGCAACCCCTGCAGGACAATGGCCACGCAGTGGTAGAACTCGCGGGATCGTGGGTCCGTTGTCTGTCTCCGGCCCCGTTCGCACAAACCCAGCATGCCTTCGATCCCCAGGTCCAGCATCCGCCCGAAATCCCAGCATATGTGTCCGGGATACCCTCCCCGCGTGAAGTAGTTCCCGTAATACTCACCGTCCGGGAACTCCTCTGCGACGCGACGCTCCGCGGATTGCCCGATCGAGAAATCAGCCCAGCCCGGATGCTCTGTGCTGCCACTGAGTTCCGGACACGCGGAACCAGCGCACGCCTGATAGATCTGACCGGGAATGCGTGAGAGCGGGTGAATCAGGACCGGTTCATTCACCAGTGCGTACGCGAGACTGCGTGCCTGGCGTTCCGGAAGGGAGAGGTCGGCATAGCGGTCGAAAAAGGCGTACGAGTAGTTCTTTTCTTTCGGACTGTGGTGGGAAGCAAATCCGCGCGCGTAGGCCTGGTCCCTGAATGTCGCCAAGCGGTCCTGCATAAGGACCCTTTCCCCTTTTTGTGGATGTGGACGCGGACCAAAGCGTCGGCCGGGCCGCGTTCCGAACGAAGTCAATTTACCGAGTCTCCCGTCTCCACGTCAAACGCATGGCAACGAACTGACCTCGAGCACGGCATTGCAATAACAAAAAGCAGTGACTTTGCGCTGGCCATAAGTCACTGCTTACATTAGATATGAGCCCGGCGGGAATCGAACCCACGACCAACAGATTAAAAGTCTGCTGCTCTACCGTCTGAGCTACGGGCCCTGAAATAGCCAAGATTTTTAAATTTACTCATTTGCGCGCGGATGTGTCAACTACGCTCAGAACGTGCGGCAATGTTGGCTTCTCGACGCGCAGGCCGGGATTGTGCCGATGATTCGCCGCATGTACGACTGGGTTCTGAGTTGGGCGGAGCATCCTGCGGGCGTCGTCGCACTCGCGGTTCTCGCGTTCTCTGAATCTTCATTCTTCCCGATTCCCCCCGATGTGCTTCTCATTGCTCTTGCCATGGGCAAACCGAAACGGGCATTCTGGTTTGCGGCTGTCTGCACGATTGGTTCCGTCGCAGGTGCCATGTTCGGGTATCTGATCGGCAGTGTCTTCTGGAATGCGGTAAGCCCGTATTTCTTTTCCTACGTTCCCGGATTTACGCCGCGTCAGTTCGAGATAGTCAGAGGGATGTACGAGCAATACAATTTCTGGATCGTCTTCACTGCGGCGTTCACTCCGATCCCCTACAAGGTCATCACTGTCACGGCCGGCGTATTCGGCATCAATTTCCCGCTCTTCCTTGTCGGGTCGATCATCGGGCGCGCGGGACGTTTCTTCCTTGTCGGGGCCATGATCTGGAGATTCGGACCCCCGATCAAAACCTTCATCGATCGGTATTTCAACGCGCTTGCCGTGGCCTTCACGGTTTTGCTCGTGGGCGGGTTCGTCGCCATCAAGTACGCGTTCTGAGCGCCTGGATGGGGTTGATCGCAAGAGGCAACTATGAGTGGCATTCGCAAAAGCAGCGTTGCGTATTCACCGAAGCAATGGGAGATGCGGTGGCATCCGATCCGGAAGGAGTGGGTGGGATTTGCCGCGCACCGCAACACACGCCCCTGGCAGGGGGAACAGGCACCGCAGCCGCCTCCGCCGCCGCCTTTCGATCCGACGTGCTACCTTTGCCCCGGCAACACACGAAACCGGGGAGAAACGAACCCCCATTATTCAGGAACATTTGTTTTCGACAACGATTTCCCTCCTTTTGGACCCGATGCGCCGGAAACCACTACGGAGCACGGCCTGTACAGGGCGATGCCGGCGTACGGACGTTGCAGGGTTATCTGTTTTCACCCCCGACACGATCTCACCCTTGCCGAAATGAACCGGGAAGACATCCGCCGCGTGGTCGAGACCTGGCAAGCGGAACACAGAATGCTTGAAAAGGATAGTCGCGTTAATCACGTGTTGATTTTCGAGAACAAAGGGAGCGTCGTGGGTGTCAGCAATCCCCACCCGCACGGGCAGATTTACGCGACGGAGTTTGTGCCTCCGGTGACCGTCACAGAGCTCGCGTCATCCCGCGAGTTCTATGCGGAGAACCACCGCACGCTTGTTGGAGCCATTCTGGAGCAGGAATTGCGGGACGAGGTGCGCGTCATTGCGGAAAACGATACCTCGGTTGCCTTCATCCCGTATTTTGCCCGGTACGCGCACGAAACATACATCGTACCGCGCCGCCCGATGGCGTCAGTCGCGGATCTCACCCAAAAGGAAGCCGACGACTTCACAGAGATCTTACACATCATGCTGGTGAAGTTCGACAACCTGTACGGTATTTCTTTCCCTTACGTGATGGCGTTCCATCAGGCTCCAACGGATGGCGCTGCTCACCCGGAATACCATTTTCACGTCGAATTCCACCCGCCGCTCCGCTACCCGGGAGTGCTTAAGTACCTCGCCGGCGCGGAAACGGGAGCGGGTGTGTTCCTCAACGACACGTCACCCGAGGAAAAAGCGAAGGAGTTTCGCGCAACCGACAATATCCATTACAAAGCGACCAGCGGCGGGAAGGCAGCCTGATGTTTCCGCGCAAAAGAAAGGCCTGGAAGCACTTACCCCAGGCCTTTCGAACACCCGATCGGCAGACCATTACTTGTCTTTGCCGGGAAGGTTGAAAAACTCGCGCATGTTTTCGTACAGGACTTTCCGGTCTTCGGGATCAGCGAGATTGAGGCCGTATTCGTTAATCAGCATCACTTCTCTCCGGGTCCACTCGTCCCACGCTTCCTGACTCACGTTCTCCCATATCTCCTGGCCGATTTTCCCCCGCATCGGCGGTTTTTCCATCTGCGGTACGACCTTGCCGGTCCGGGAGCAGGTTATCATCTTTGCCATGGGAACTCCTTATCATGTATGGCACAGTCTGGCTACTGAACGAATCCAAAGCATAGCACCGCGCGCCAGGAATATCAATGTGTGTCGAAAGCCTTCTTTCACGAGGCGGCAGTTGTGAATACCGAACGTGAGTGTCTCATCCGGTGGGAGGAAGTTCACAAGAGCTTTGGAGCGAACCACGTCCTGCGTGGGGTGACGCTCCACGTGTGCCGGGGTGAAACGCTGGTCATCATCGGGCGCTCAGGATGCGGCAAAAGCGTGTTGCTCAAAACACTGGTGGGACTCATTTCCCCGGATTCCGGCAAAATCTGGGTAAAAGATCGCCAGATTGTCGGTGATCCGCCAGCGATGGCGGAAGCCCAGAGGCTTTGCGGGATGGTGTTCCAGGGAGCGGCGTTGTTCGATTCCCTTTCAGTCGCCGAAAACCTGGCGTTGCCTTACTGGGAGAACACCGACCTCAGCCGGGAGGAAATCGAGGAAAGGATACGGTCATTGCTCGCACTTGTGGGGCTGCGCGACGTAGAACAACTCATGCCGGCGGAATTATCAGGCGGCATGCGCAAACGCGTGAGTCTCGCACGCGCTCTGGCTGACGAACCAGAGATCATCCTGTACGACGAGCCGACCACAGGTCTCGATCCTATCATGGCGGACGCCATCAACGAACTTATCCGGTCGACGCAGGAGAAGGTCAAATTGACCTCGATAGTGGTGACGCATGACCTGAGTACCGTGCGAAAAGTTGCCAACAATGTTGCCATGCTTCATGAGGGGCGCATCGTATTCCACGGCCCCCCGGATGAGTTGTTCGGGTCAGCCGATCCCGTGGCAACCCAGTTCATTCAGGGGCGCGCGGACGCGCGCGTCGAGGTCCCCCGCCCCGAACTGCGCGAGCACGAAATCGATGAGTGAACCGAACCGGGAAGAACGCCGATCCGCAGAGTTGAGCTGGGTTTCATGGCTTCTGGAAATGGCGCGTGCGGACAGCCTCTGGTTTGGTGGGACGGTTTTGTTGTCCGTTGTGGGTGCCCTCGCGGGAGCGCTCGCCACGTGGCTGATGGTTCCCCTCGCAGCTGTTCTGTTCCCCGAAGGCACTGGCGGGGATGCCCTTCACAACCCATCAAGAGCGCTGTTCTCCGGCTCCGCAGGCATTCGATTGATGGCGGCAATCGCGAGCATCACACCCCTCTCAGTCGCTCTTTCATTCGTTGTTGTTTTCACCGTGAAGAATCTCTGCGAGTTCGGCTCGCGTCTGGGGTGCGACACCCTGGTGGCAAAGGCTGAGTTCCGGCTGCGCAATTCCCTCTGGGGCCAGTATCTGACATGCGGACGTGCGTCCGGGCGTACTTTCTCAGGGGCACGATTCATCCACGAACTGCTCGCCGGCGCAAGCGAGCCCGCCGCCGCGGTCGGAGCAATTCCGGCGCGTTGGATCGGTGACCCGGTCGCTGCGGTGGCCCTTGTCGGCACTATGGCGGTAATCAGCCCCCATCTTACGTCGGCGATGCTGGTACTTCTTCCACCCGCGTGGTGGGCAACCCGGAAGGGCTTCCGACACATTGGCAACCGAACGGAAACAAGACTTGCCGCGCGAGGACGACTCGGAGCGCGTATGAGTGAACTCGCCTCGTTCCACCCGGTGCTGTCCAGCCACGCCGCGATGGATTGGGCGCTGATCAACACCCGCCGGCACGAGCAATCGGCAATCCGGGCAGCCCTCTCCTGGTCCCGCGTTGCTCGCTTGATCCCGCTGACTGCGGAGACGCTCGGCGCGTTCGTCGGCGCTGCCGTGATCCTCCTTGTTGCAGAAGGCATACGTGCGGGAGCCCTATCAGGCGGCGAGTTCCTGACGTTCCTCACCGCGTTTTTCCTTCTCCTTCCAGTGGCAAAGCGGCTGACAGCGTTGAGTGGAGACATGCGAACATCCCGTTCTGCGTGGGAAAGGCTTGTTTCCTTGCTTCCTGCCGATGCAAGAACCAAAGTGCCTGTACCCCCTTCAGAAACGTTTCGTGCGCCCACAATAACCCTCCGCACACTTCGGGCAAGCATTCCCGGTGGCACCCGGGTGCTCGACATCGGACACGCAGAATTCCTCCCGGGGGAAATAACCGCCATCGTCGGTCCGACCGGTTCCGGGAAGAGCCTGCTCCTGGAAATCATCGCAGGGTTCAGTGTTCCAGACGAGGGAACGGTATGCTGGAACGAAAGACCGATCGCCTCACCGCACGTGGTTCCACAAGGAATGCCGTTCGGGTACGTTCCCCAGGATCGGTGGACGATCTCCGGCACGGTTCGTGAAAACGTGGCGCTCGGGAGACCGGTTTCGGAGACCACACTGACAACGATTCTCCAGACCCTGGGCCTGGATCTGGATATTCGAACCGAACTGGTGCACGACGGCGCGCCGCTTTCCGGTGGCGAGAGGCAGCGCCTGGCTCTGGCGAGAGCGTTGATCGGTCAGCCTCCGTTGCTGCTGCTCGACGAGCCCACCTCAGCGCTCGATGCGGTGAGTGAGGAACGCGTCACCGGGCTTCTACGCACCCTGAGGGGCAGAACCACGGTTCTTGTGGCAACGCACAGCAACGGCGTCATCAGTGCCGCGGACAGGGTGCTTCATCTGCCTTTGCAATTTGCGACAACAGCTTTGCCCAGGGAACCGGTGACATGACGCGGGTCAGAATGCTTGCGACCGGATGCGTATTCGCTCTTTCGTGGTGCTCTCGGCTCCCTGCGGATGTATCCTCCCGTTACGCTGCGCAGTTTGAGGAAGCCCTCGCCAGCATGGCGATGTCGCCCGCTGACGTGACATTCCGAACAGATTACGTCGAACGGGATTCATTCCGGCTCCGACGAACGGACGTATTCCTTCTTCAACCCCTTTCGTTCGCGGACTCGCTCGCGTCATTTTGCGCCAAATCGGGGGAGGTCGGACGGCCCTCGCCGTATGTCCACCTCGCGGCGGACTGGCTTGATAATCCCCTCCCGCCGTCGTGCGAGCCTGCTACGCGAGTGCTTGTCAGAGATACGACACGATGTGCACGTGCGTTCAATCGCCTGGCAGGTGCAATCGAACATGCGGCGGAAATAGTCCGCGCGAGCCAGAGTGTCTTTTCACCGGCGGAACGGGATACGCTCTCAACATGGGTAGACAGAGTGCTTTCGGAGGGAGACCCAGACGCATCCGGAGAGCACGTGGACCTGTTCGCGTGGAAAGCGGAAGAGCTGGCGGAACTGCAGTGCTCGCGGGCCAATCTTGAACTCGCAAAAAGATGGAACGGACGCGAAATCCTTCGCGCAACGAGTTGCGTCGCGTCGGCAGCCTGGGAGTTGCGCGAAGCGCTCATCGAAGCAAAGAACCGGGTGCCCGGGCCGTTGCCCACCAGAACATGGCACACCACCTGCGGACGCGTGACCGTGGGAAGCGAGGGCCAAGACAACTACACGGGAGATTTCGCGCTCATCGTTGATCCGGGCGGAGACGACACGTACCGCGTACTGCCTCCCGGTTCTGGAGGCCCGCAGGTGCGGGTTGTCATTGACATCTCCGGCAACGACGTCTACTTCGGAAGCATTGCGGGGAGCACGTTCGGAATCGCGATTTCGCTCGATCTCTCAGGCGACGACACGTACATCGGCGAGGCCTGGACGCAAGGCGCCGCGCGCTTTGGCGCAGCGATTCTGTGGGATGAAAAAGGAAACGATACCTATTCCGCAAGCCGAACTGCGCAGGGAACGGGTGCGTTCGGACTTGGGCTGCTCGTCGACGTGGACGGAAATGACCTTTATCGATCAGGCACCTACGGCCAGGGATTCGGGGCCACCGGTGGCATCGGCATTCTGGACGATCGGAAGGGAAATGATTCGTATTGCGCGGGAGGCACGACTACTGACGTGTTGCGCTTCGATGACCACTACCTCACCATGGCACAGGGTGTCGGATCGGGCATTCGTCCGGTTGCGTCCGGCGGGTTCGGTTTTCTGATTGATCGGGCGGGGAACGACGTCTACAATGCCGACGTGTACGGGCAAGGCGTGGGTTACTGGCTGGGCGGCGGCGGGCTTCTTGACGGTGAAGGGCATGACCGCTACGTCGCGCATCAATACGCTCAGGGCGCGGGAATCCACCTTTCCTCGGGCGCTCTTCTCGATTTCCGCGGAGATGACGTCTATGTGATTAACGGCGTCGGCCAGGGATGCGGGCACGACCTCGGCACAGGAATCCTCTTCGACGAAACTGGCGACGACGCATTCACCGTGGAAGGCCTTGCGCTGGGTGCCGGGAACGCAAACGGGATCAGTGTGTTCGCGGATGTGAGCGGCCGTGACGCGTACATCGCCCGGCGTGAAGACGTTATGGGATACAGTGACAAACGGCGCGAATACGGTATGATCGGAGTCATGCTCGACCTCGCCGGCGAAGACCGCTATGCCGCATCATTCGGTGCCAACGACAGGTGGTGGCACCATTCAACGTTCGGGGTCGGAGTCGATCTGGGTTCCGCTCCTCCCTTGTCGAGTACTGAGACGGCAGCTGATCCTCTTCTCACCGAGGGAGAACACCGCCAGAAGGTTGCGGCGACTCCTGAATCCTTGTTTGTCCAGGCTTCAAACCCGTTTTCCGCGCTCCAGTACCTTGTTGAACCAGCCGAAAACCGACTCGCCAACATGGGGGATTCTCTGGTGGGTTTCTGGGCAGCCAAACTCGCCTCGGAAAGCGCGAGGGAACGCTGGGCCCTCGTGCGTATCCACCAGAAACTGTTTGCCAGAGGGGACCTGAGCAGCGTCCCGATGTTGATTGATTCGCTCGAATCCCCGTCAGGCTCGGCACGTCGTATGGCAGCACATCTCCTCGGCTTTTCGAAGTATCCAGAAGCCGCGCCGCGGCTGGCAAGTCTACTGCGGCACCCCGATTGGAAAACACGGCAGGTTGCGGCCGAAAGCCTCTGGAGACTGAAAGACACCCGTGTGGAGCTTGCTCTGGTCTCTCTTCTGGAAGATTCGGTCGCGCTGGTCCGACACGCGGCCGCTCTGGCTCTTCAGACATGCGGGACGTCACGATCGGACACGATGCTCGTACGGCGCTTGTCGGATCAGAGCCAGATCGTGCGCTACGCCGCGGAGCAGGCGCTCGGGACAAGGGCGACCGCGCGGAAGCTTCTGCTTCAAACCGCGGTGTCGCAAGACACCTTTGCGGCAATGCATGCCCTGCGTGCGCTTCGCGTCGACACGTCGGACACGTCGTACGCTCAGGTGCTACGTTCGATCCTTCGATCGGACACACACTGGGCTGTCCGGGCGGAGGTGGCTACCAGCATTTCCGCGTTGCGCATACAGAGCCTTTCCAGCGATCTTCAGGAGGCGAGGATGCGCACCCACCATGCCTTTCTCGCCCAGAGGCTCGAAGAGGCAATTACCGCGCTGAACACCGCAAACCGGAGAGACGAATGAAACAGACCTTTTCGCTGAAAACCGGCGAAAGTCTCGAATGCCGTGTGATAGACCGACGGGAAACCAATCTCATCCCGGGACTCCGGGCCCTTCTCGCGCACAAAGGAGAGATCTGGCAACTGCACCTGGAAGAGGAGTTTGCCGGCCGGATCAAGGAACTGGAAACGCGCTTTTACGTGGGACTGATTGGCTCCGATCTCGTCGGTAACATCATGACTGTCGAGTTTGAAGGGCTTGGAATCATGGGGCATGTGTACACTCCACCAGAGCATCGTCGCAAGGGAATCTGCGATGTCTTGATGGACTTCCACATGGCCGATTTCCGTGAGCGAAAAGGGAACGCGTTGTACCTCAATACGGGGTTCGAGTCAGCTCCGTTCTTCATTTACCAGAAGCATGGATACCGGCCCATTCCTGAGGCTCCCGGGTCAATGTGGTGGTCACCCGATTCATGGAGCCCGGACATATTATGGGGCGATCTCGAGCGCCTCAAAATCGCTGAACCCGCGTGGAGGCACTGGCCGTCCGCCAATGTGTTCATGCTGCAGACCTGCCTCCCTGCCGTCCGCAACGTGACGTACGGGAAATTTGGTTGCGCAAATGCGGAAGCCACATTCCTTCACCTTTTGTCGGACCTGCGGAACCCCGAAAAGCGTGTCCAGGCGCGGGTGCTGGAAACGCGCGATGGTCATATGGCCGGGCTGGCTACACTGGCGCCGGAGCGGCGTTGGGGTTCTCTGGGAACCACGTACGTGTTCGACCTGTGCGTGCACCCCAACGCAGAAGATGTCCCTGAACAGCTTGCGGAGGATTTTCAGTGGCCCGCAGCGCACGTACTGGCGTATGCCGCGGACGATGGGACCGCGGTCGTGAACCGGTATGCGCAGATGGGATTCCGCCCCCACAGCCACATCGAAAGGTTCTTTGGCACCACCGGACTTCTCATCCTCAGCCGCGAATGAGCCCAACTGCGAGTGCTCTCCGGCGCAACAGGAGCACGTGGAATCCCGGGAATCCTTGCACCAGCGACACGCCTTCCCTACTTTCTTGCATGCAGAAGTTGCGTTTGTGGCACCGTTTGCACATTCCCTCAGCGCAATCGGCATCTCCCTGGAGTAATCATGTACCTCCACTTCGGCGCTGTTCTAGTTTTTCTGCTGTTCAGTGTGGCATTCGTGGCAATCATCTACGGCATCAGCGCACTTTTCCGCCCCGCGAACCCGTCCGCAGAAAAGCTTACTACGTACGAATGCGGCGAAATCCCGTTCGGGGGTTCGTGGATACAGTTCAATCTTCGATACTATCTGATCGCCCTGGTGTTCCTCATTTTCGAGGTGGAAGTGGTGTTTCTATACCCGTGGGCGGTCGTGTTGCGGACCATAGGTGCGTTCGCGTTCTGGGAGATGATCGTTTTCCTCGCCATCCTCCTCGTCGGCTTCGCGTACGTCTGGCGGAAAGGCGACCTTTCGTGGTTCACCCCCTCTGGTTCAGGACACACGGACGCCACGTTTTCGGGGAAATGAAAGCTGCGGCAAATTCCGGAGGCTGTAATCGCGCATTTTGTGCGGAAATCGAGCAGTTCGAAAAAGTCTTAGGGACCTCCATATGGGCATTCTGGAAGAGAGATTCGATCCAAACATAGTCACCACGACCGTGGACGCCTTCCTGGACTGGGCGCGCAAGTCTTCGCTGTGGCCGATGGGATTCGGTCTGGCGTGCTGCGCGATCGAGATGATGGCTACGAGTATGAGCCGGTATGACCTCGATCGGTTTGGCGCGTCAGTGTTTCGGTCCTCCCCCAGACAGAGCGATCTCTTGATCGTATCGGGAACGGTGACCCTGAAAATGGCCTCACGCGTCAAGCGTCTGTACGACCAGATGGCGGAGCCCAGATACGTGATTTCCATGGGCAGTTGCGCGAACACCGGCGGACCGTACTGGGAACACGGGTACCATGTCCTGAAAGGCGTGGATCGCATCATTCCAGTGGATGTGTACATTGCGGGGTGCCCTCCGCGCCCCGAGGCATTGATTGACGGCGTGCTGCAACTCCAGAAGAAAATCGCGCAACAGCGCGTGGTCCGGAAGGCGGTGTGAGGCAAACTTGGACGCCCTGGCAATCGCAACTATGGTAAAGGACGTCTTTGGCGGCGCGCTTCTCGCCGTTGACCAGCCGGACGTCGAGCCTGTAGCAGTGATCGAACCCGAGAAGGTGGCGGAGGTCGCTCGTTTCCTCAGGGAAACACCCGGACTCGCGTTCGACTATCTGATGTGCCTCAGCGGCTTCGATACGATGCCGGCAGAGGAGGATCATCCTGCCCGGAGTACCGCGGTAGAGGATGCTGGTGCTCCCGTAGCCGATTCGACCGAACCCACGCTCGGGGTGGCGTATCACCTTTTTTCGTATTCCCAACGCCACCGGTTCGCGTTCAAAGCGCACACGCCGCGCAAAAATCCGCACATTCCCAGTGTCACGCAAATATGGCCTGCCGCCGACTGGCACGAACGTGAAGCGTTTGACCTTTTCGGGATCATCTTCGACGGGCATCCAGACTTGCGGAGAATCCTGCTTCCCGAGGACTGGGTCGGACATCCTTTGCGAAAAGACTATGCAGCGCAGGAAAGCTACAGGATCGGAGACGCCTGCGTGCAAATTGCGCGGGGTTGGTAACCCCTGGAGAACAGCCGAAAGACTATGCCGTTCAAAACAGAAGAAATGCTTCTCAATGTAGGACCTCAGCATCCGTCCACACACGGCGTGCTTCATCTGGAGGTCACCACCGACGGCGAGCTGGTCACCAATGCTGAGCCGACCATCGGCTATCTCCACCGCTGTTTTGAGAAATACGCCGAGACACTCACCTACCAGCAGATAATCCCCTACACTGACCGGCTTGACTACCTCTCCTCGATGAACAACAATTTCGGGTTTGTCGTTGCCGTAGAGAAACTTATGGGGATTAATGTGTGCGAACGGGCCGAGCGGATTCGGGTGATCATGGCAGAACTCAACCGCATTGCCAGCCACCTGATGTTCATCGGCAGTTTCAGTAATGATCTGGGAGCCATGACGCCTTTTCTCTGGTGCTTCCGCGACAGGGAGGAAATCCTCAAGATCTTCGAGGAGGTATCCGGCGCGCGGCTTCTGTACAACTATTACCGGATAGGCGGCCTCGCGGCCGACCTGACTCCCGGCATCGAAGACAGGATTCATTCGTTTCTCAACCAGTTCGAAGCGCACATGCTGGAGTTGGACGACCTTTTCACGCGCAACGCAATCGTGATCGCCCGTCTCAAGGGGGTAGGGATGATTCCCCGAGAGATGGCCATCGCATACGGGCTTTCCGGCCCGATGCTCCGCGCAAGCGGGGTGGACTGGGATTGCCGGCGTGACGAACCGTATTCGATTTACCCCTCCCTTCGTTTTGAAGTCCCGGTGGGAGGCGAAAAACTCGGCGCTCTGGGCGATTGTTACGCGCGTTATCTGGTCCGCCGGGCAGAGATCGACCAATCTGTTTCGCTCGTACGGCAATGCCTGACCGATATACCGCCGGGAGACGTGAAAGAACAGGTGAAACGAAACGTCCGCCCACCTGTCGGCGAGGTCTACGTGAGAACCGAGAATCCGCGGGGAGAGATCGGCTTCTACCTGCGAAGTGACGGTTCGACGAAACCCTCGCGCGTGAAAGTTCGTGCCCCGAGCTTCTGCAACATGAGTGTGTTCAACCGTATCTCGAAAGACATCCTGGTAGCGGATATGATCGCCATTCTCGGGAGCGTCGACATCGTTCTCGGCGAAATCGACAGATGACGCACAACGGAAAACACTAGATGCAGGGGATGTACGAAACGCTCTTTGCCGCGCTTGGTGCCGAGAGGGTTGTCCCTTTTTCGGTGGGATTTGCCGTGCTGGTGGTCGTTTTTGCGTTGTTTGCGGCGATCATGGGCGCGGTGGTGGCACTCATAATGGTTCTCGCCGAACGGAAGATTTCCGCGGATATCCAGGAACGAATCGGACCAAATCGCGTCGGCCCCATGGGTTTCTTCCAGACGGTGGCCGATGCGGTAAAGCTTCTCACGAAAGAAAACGTCCTTCCGCGGAAAGCCGACAGCATCCTCCACTATTGCGCACCGACTCTTGTGTTCACAGGCGGTCTTCTGCCGGTGGCGGCCATCGCGTGGAGTAACGGTATCGTGGTCGCGGACCTGAACATCGGTGTCCTGTATGTCGTTGGGACAGCGAGCCTGGGGGTGATTGGCAGGCTCATGGCCGGGTGGGCCTCAAACAACAAATGGTCGTTGCTCGGAGGGATGCGCGCCGCGGGACAGATGATCTCGTACGAAATCCCGAACAGCATCGCCATCCTTTCAGTGATCGTTCTGGCGGGAACACTGAACCTGCAGGAACTCTCTGAGGCTCAGAAGGGCGGGATTCACCAGTGGTTTGTGTTCCGCTCGCCGTTCGCGTTCGTCGCCTGTCTCATTTATCTCGTGAGTTCGCTGGCCGAAGTGAACCGTACTCCGTTTGATCTTCCGGAGGCGGAATCCGAGCTTGTGTCCGGCTACCATACCGAGTATTCGGGAATTCGCTGGGCGATTTTCATGATGTCGGAGTACATCGGTATGGTGGTGGTGAATGCCGTCGCTGTCGCTCTGTTCTTTGGCGGATGGAATGGCGGATTACCGGGAGAACCCCTTCTCGGAGGCTGGATCTGGTATCTGCTCAAAATTGCCGCTCTGATGTACTGCCAGGTCTGGGTACGGTTTGTGCTCCCGAGGCTTCGCATAGACCAGCTCATGTCACTGTGCTGGAATAACCTCGTCCCTCTCGGTTTCCTTGCGCTGCTGGGAGCATCGGTGCAGGCACTTCTGGGCCCCACGGGCCAGCACGTGATGATGGTTGCCGCGTGGCTCACGTTTGGCGGATTTGTAACTCTCCTGTTCGCGGCGGTCCTCAAGACACGTCACGTTCCCGCGCAGGACGGAATTCCCCGATGAGGGCCTTTTTCGGGTACTGGCGAGGCATTGCCTCCGGTTTCATGACGACACTGGTCGGCATGGTGGCGGCCATCAGGCACGTCGGCCGCAAGGAATACACGCTGGAATACCCCGAACGACGCGACGTCCTTCCTCCCCGGGCCCGGATGTCGCTGTTCATGAACGCGGATGAATGCATCGCGTGCGCTCAGTGTGCCCGCGCGTGCCCCGTGAATTGCATAACGGTGGCTTCCGTCAAACGCCCCAGGGAGGAGGAGCCGCCTCTCACGGTCGTCGGACAGCGGAAAAAGGTGCTGATACTCACGGAATACAAAATTGACATGGGACGGTGTTGCTTCTGCGTTCTGTGCGTCGAACCATGCCCGACCCACAGCCTGTACATGACTCCTTACTTCGAAATGGCGGTGGTGCAAAACGCTGCCGAACCAGATGAAATCCTGCGCGAGGGAGAGAGCTTCGCGGCCGCCGATGCGCGACGACCGCGGTCCGAGACACAGGTGCTGCATCCGAGGTTTGGCCGTACGGGGCTCGTATACGATTTTATCGCAATCACAGACGATCTGCGGCATCGAGGCGAAGCAGTGCCTGTGAACCCGCTTTTCCCAGAAGAGCACGCGCAGTTGATACAGAACAGGGTCCAACCGCCAAGCCAGAACACCACCGGAACCAAGGACCCCCCTGGAGGCCTCAATTGAGCGCGTATGACCTGGCCTTCTATCTGATTGCGGCGATGGCGCTGGCTGGCGCGGCAATTACCGTTCTGAGCCGTCGCCTTGTGTACGCCGCATTCAGCCTTTTGCTCGCCTTTCTCGGGGTTGCAGGTCTCTATGCCCTTCTTGCGGCCGATTTTCTTGCAATCGCGCAGGTGATAGTCTACGTGGGCGGAATTCTTGTGTTACTTCTCTTCGGGGTTATGCTGACGCATCGGATTTACGACACGACCCTGAAGAGCGTGCGTGTCCAACCGCTTCTCGGCGGCCTCGTCGCCGCAGGGGTAGCCCTCCTGCTTATCGGGGTGGCATGGAACACCCCCTGGAACACAACACCCGAACTCGCCCGGGAACCGACAACGGCAAAAATCGGCGAAGCGTTCATGAAGCACTACGTCTTCCCGTTCGAGTTCGTGTCGCTGATCCTGCTCGTGGCCCTCATCGGTGCTGCGCTGATAGGACGTAGCCGCGCTCCGAAATCAGGCAACGGACGTTGATATGGTGCAACTTCCTCATTTTCTCACCGTTAGCGCGCTCCTTTTTGCGGCGGGTGTGTTCGCAGTGGTGACGCGACGAAACGCCGTCGCGCTCCTGATGGGTGTGGAATTGATGCTGAACGCCGCGAACCTGAATTTTGCCGCATTTTCGAGGTTCAGCCACAATGCGCTGGACGGACAGATTTTTGCGATGCTGAGCATCGTTACGGCCGCGGCAGAGGTTGCGGTCGCACTTGCAATCGTGCTGAACATCTACCGCAACATTGAAACCATTGACGCCGACCAGGCGGGCGATCTCAGGGGATAAGGCTCGTGGAGACAGCAATCACGACGTACGCGCTCATCCTCGCGTTCCCGCTTGTCGCGTTTGTTGTGCAGGTGTTTTTGGGGAAAAGGCTCCCTCGAGGGGGAGACTGGCTGGTAATCGGCGCCATCTGTATCGACCTGTTGTTGTCCCTGCGAGTCTTCTTTGGAGCGCTGTTCTTTTCCTCATTCGCCGGCACACCATTTGTATGGAACCTGCACGGCTGGCTTGGGGACGTAGACACCGGGGTTCTCGCGTTATCCACCGGCATTCTGGTGGACAACGTCACCGCAATGATGCTTGTGGTTGTGACCGGTTGCAGCACCCTTATTTTCCTCTTCAGCACGGGGTACATGGCTGGTCACCCCCGCTACAGCCTGTTCTTCGCATATCTATCTCTGTTCGCGTTTTCCATGCTCCTGCTGGTCTTGGGCAACAATCTGATCGCGCTGTTCATGGGGTGGGAACTCGTAGGCTTGAGTTCATACCTGCTCATAGGCTTCCTGTTCGAGGAGCCGGTGGTAGCCCCCGATATCGTTCCAGCCTCGGCCTGCAAAAAAGCATTCATCACCAACCGTATCGGCGATACAGGTTTTCTGCTCGGGATCCTCACCCTGTTCTCTTTCACCGGCAAAATTGCGTACGGCGACGTCTTCGAAGCAGTTCGGAACGGGGCATTCGGTGATCATGCCACCCTTCTGACTGTCGCCGGAATTCTCCTGTTCTGCGGTGCGATGGCGAAATCGGCCCAGTTCCCATTGCACGTGTGGCTTCCCGACGCGATGGCAGGCCCGACACCGGTCAGTGCTCTGATTCACGCCGCGACGATGGTAGCGGCAGGCGTATACATGGTTGCCCGTTTGTACCCACTTCTCACGCCGGATGCGTTGACCTTCATTGCGTACACAGGCGCGTTCACTGCGCTGTTCGGCGCCACCGTCGCGTTGGTGATGAACGACATTAAACGGGTGCTCGCCTACAGCACCATCAGCCAGCTCGGATACATGGTGTTCGGTCTGGGCGTAGGTGCGTACTCGGCTGGCCTTTTCCACCTGATGACCCACGCGTTCTTCAAAGCTTTGCTGTTCCTTGCCGCGGGAAGCGTGATCCATGCGATGCATCGCGCGTACCACCATGCAGGGCTCGAATGGAATCCGCGCTCCGGTGAGAGTGACGCCCAGGACATGCGCAACATGGGTGGTTTGCGAAAGGCCATGCCTGTCACTTTCGCCACCACCGCCGTTGCCGTGCTGGCGATTTCCGGAGTGCCTTTCACCAGCGGTTTTTGGAGTAAGGACATGATCCTCGGAGGCGCGTTCGCGTTTGGTCTCGTTGAGCATCCGCAGCACTTCCTCATTCCGGTGTTCGGCTTTGCCGCAGCCATATTGACCGCATTCTACATGGCGCGTCTCCTGATCATGACGTTCCTTGGCACAACCCGGGTGGCGGAACGCGGGCAAGAGGCGCTGCGGGAAAGCCCGTGGAACATGACGGTTCCCCTTGTCCTCCTCGCTGTGTTGTGCGGCTGGTTCTGGTATAATCCGGACCCCACAACCATTTTCGCGAAAGGGTGGGTGTCGTCCTTCCTGACGCCGCCCATTTCGGCTGTCCCGCCAACGCTTGTGACGCCTTCCGCAGACGCTCACCATGTCGCGCATCTGACAGCAATGCTCGTGTCGCTGGTCTGTGCCGGGGCCGGTTTTTTTGCCGCGTGGATGCTCGATCGGCGGGGCGCGATTTCGTTGGAGCACTGGAGGCTGTCGGGGTCGAGGGTCTACCAGCTTCTGGCCAACAAGTACTACGTTGATGAGCTTTACCACACGACTGTGGTTGCCGGAATGGTTGGGCTTTCGCGCATTCTGGGGTGGTTTGACAAAGTCCTCATAGACGGAATTGTCAACGCCACAGGTCGCTTCCAGACAGGGTTATCCGAATTGTCCGGTCTGATTGACAAATTCGGCGTTGATGGTCTTGTGAACGGGTTGGCTCGTTTTGTGCGCGATACCGGGAATGAAGTACGGCAAATCCAGACGGGACGCATTCAGAACTACGTCGTGTACGCAACGGTGGGGCTCATTGTTTTGATCGTGGTTACCGGCATGTGAGGGCACTCCGGATATGGCCAACATCCTTTCTTGGTTGACATTTCTGCCGCTGGTCGGAATGGCAGTGATCCTCATCATCCCAGCCAGATTGCGGAAAAGCAGTGAATTGGTCAGGTACGTTGCCCTCGGCACGACGCTGGGGTGCTTTGCCTTGGCGGCATGGCTCTTCTTCGCATTTGATCGCAGTTCCAGCGGGATGCAATTCGTCGAAAATGCCGACTGGATACCCTACTTTTCCATCCGTTACACCCTTGGCGTCGATGGCCTGTCGATTCTGATGGTATTGCTGACGCAAATTATCGGCCTTGTTGGCGTTATCGCGTCATGGAACATCAACAAAGCAGTCAAGGGCTATTTCACGCTGTACCTCTTGCTCCAGACCGGCATGACCGGGGTATTCTGCGCACTCGACTTCGTTCTGTTCTACGTGTTCTGGGAAGTCATGTTGTTGCCGATGTACTTCCTTATCGGCATATGGGGAGGCCCCCGCAAGGAATACGCGGCAATCAAGTTCTTCCTGTACACGTTGCTGGGCAGCGTGCTGATGCTACTCGCGATCCTCGCGTTGTATCTCAACATGCAGGCGCCCAGCTTCAGCATCATCGCGATGGCCGACCCCGCCAATTTCCGGGCCGACGGATGGCTTGTACGCAACATGCCAACCTGGTTCTTTGACCTCACCCCGAAAGAACTTGTCTGGCTTGCCTTCTTCGTGGGCTTCGCGATCAAAATACCTGCATTCCCGTTCCACACGTGGCTTCCGGATGCCCACGTGGAAGCGCCGACAGCGATAAGTGTCATTCTCGCCGGAATCCTTCTGAAAATGGGAACGTACGGCATCCTGCGCGTCAATTTTCCCATCCTTCCGGCGGAAACCGTTCATTTTGCGACCTTTATCGCAGTAATCGCCGTAATAAACATCGTGTACGGCGCGCTGTGCGCGATGGCACAGAAGGATCTAAAAAGCCTCGTGGCGTATTCTTCGATCAGCCATATGGGTTACGTAATGCTGGGCATGGTTTCCTGGCGCAACGAGGCGGGATTGAACGGCGCGGTGCTGCAGATGTTCAACCACGGAACAATCACTGCCATGCTGTTCCTCCTTGTCGGCGTGGTGTACGACCGGGCACATCATCGCCGCATCGATGGTTTCGGCGGGCTCTGGGCAAAGGTTCCCGTCTTTTCAGGCCTTTTCGTCGTTGCTTCAATGGCGGCCCTTGGGCTGCCCGGGCTTTCCGGGTTCATCAGCGAGCTCCTTGTGTTCATGGGCGCCTTCGCCAGCCACCGCGTTTTCGCGGTAATAGCATCATCCGGCATCGTTCTCGGCGCCGCATATCTTCTCTGGACGATTCAGAGGGTCTTCATGGGGCCACTGAATCCCGCATACGCAGACAAGGACGCAATGCCCGAAATCTCCGCAAGGGAGGTCGCTTCCGTCGTTCCGTTGATAATAATTGTCGTCGTGCTGGGCGTGTACCCCGCGCCGGCGCTCAATCTTATCGGCCCCACGCTGGGGTCGCTCCTCCAGACGATGCAAAGCGCCGCTGGCGCGGCGATCCTCCCCTAAGCCGGAGGATCAGGAAGCGATGGATTCGATCCAGGATCACATCATTTCAAGCGTGCACGCCTTCGCGCCAGAGGGAGTCCTCGCGGCAACACTTCTCCTCATCATCGTGGCGGATCTGTTGCCGGCGACCTCGCGCCCGGGTGTTTCCCTCGGGTTGGCCCTCGGAGGCCTTGCGGCATCTGCTGCGGCCGTGGTGCGTCTGCCCGCCGGGGAGACGCTCATCTTCGCCGGCATGCTTGCAACGGATGGCTTCGCCGCAACATTCAAACTCGTCGCGGCGGCCGTTGCCGCAATAGTGCTGGTAGTGTCGTATCGCGCAACCGACGTCGACAGGGAACATTTCGCGGAGTACTGCGCGATGGCGATCGCGTTGAGTATGGGCGCCTACGTCATGGCGGCAGCCGCGAACCTGTTGAGCATGTTCCTGGCATTTGAACTTGTCAGCATGTCGTCTTACATACTGACAGCGCACCTGAAGGAAGACAGAAAATCCAGCGAGGCCGCACTCAAATACGTCGTCTTCAGCGCATCCTCCAGCGCCGTGATGCTGTACGGCATGTCACTCGTTTATGGCCTTACAGGCACGCTCGTGCTGCAGTCAATCATGCCTGGACTCGCCCACAGCACTGCACCCCTCGCTCAGTCCGTCGGAGTGCTTTTCATTCTGGCCGGCCTTACCTACAAGATTGCAGCGGTCCCGTACCATTTCTGGTGCCCGGACGTGTACGAGGGGGCACCCGCGCCCGTCGCGGCCTTCCTCTCCGTCGGCCCAAAGGCCGCGGGGATGGCAATGCTCGCCCGCTTCTTGAACGAGGCGTTGTTCCTTCCGCCAGGCTCCCCCATTCGGGCCGGGATTGATTTCGGCAACTGGCAGACCGCAATTGTACTTGTCAGTGCCGTAACGATGACCCTCGGCAACCTTTCCGCGCTGCGCCAGACGAACGTCAAACGCCTTCTCGCGTACAGTTCGATTGCCCACGCAGGTTACATGCTGATGGCGCTGGCAGTCATCAGGCCGTTCGGCGTCGCCGCGATGACGTTTTACGTCGTTGCGTACGCGATCATGAACCTTGGTGCCTTCCTTGTCGTCATCGCGCTTGGAAAAAGTATGCGCAGCGAGGAACTTGATTCGTACGCCGGTCTGGGAGCTCGCGCTCCGGTTGTTGCAGTATTGATGGCGATCTTTCTGTTTTCCCTCGCCGGGATGCCTCCGACAATGGGATTCATCGGCAAGCTGTATCTTTTCTGGGCCGTTCTGGAAGGGAGAGGACTCGCCTGGCTGGCCGTTGTTGCGGCTTTGAACACGGTGATCGCGCTGTACTATTACGCGCGCATTCTCAGGCAGATGTTCTTCCTCCCCGCGCGAGAGGGAGCTGCAGAGATTCGCGTCGAGCCGATCCATTACGTCGTTTTGTTCCTGCTGGCGATCCCGACGTTGGTGCTCGGTGTGTACTGGGGCCCTCTCTGGGGAGCTATTTCGGCCGCCGGGACACCGTGAAGCAGCGGGAAGGCTCCGAAATGGGCCGAACACCACTGGCTATATCTCTTCTCGTCTGCAGTCTCGCTCTCCAGTCTGCTGCGGCAGAGCGTGTTACACGCACGCGATGGTCTTTTTCCCTCGGGCCGTCTGCAATCTTGCTCTCGAACGCTGCGCACGGTGACCTCGCGGGGATTTCGGCGCCGGCCGGCACAGGTCGGGGTGGCTCTGCCCACCTCGGCTTCGAGATCACTTCTCACTTCGCGATGCGCCTCGCAATTCACAGCGCACGGCACGGTATTTCGGGACCCGGGACAGGAGGCACCGCCTCCGCTGCGGTGGATTTCGTGGGCATTCAGAAGTATGGAGCTGTTGCGCCGTTCCTGTTCGGGAGGGTCGGCAAACACGCGTTCGTCCTGTCGAACGCCCGGACAACTGCCTCAGGGCCGCTTCGCGATCATTCCTGGAACGGTCATCTGCTGGGCGGAGGCGCAGGGGTGCGAATGTACTTAACCCGGCGCCTCAGCGTCGCGCCAGAGGCGTCTTTGTGCTGGGTGCGGTACAACAAGGTCATGAGCACCGACGGAACCGGAACGCAATTGCCGCTTGATCCCATCAGCGGTACAACGGGGTCAGCATCCCTCCTGATGAGTATTCACTGGTGATCAAAGCTCTATCCCGGCAGTTCAGGAACACGCTTCACGCGCTGGTGACTGCGTGAGGCGAATCGAACCATCGTCCCTTCAGATACAACGAAACGTTCACCAGGCCTATCAGAACCGGAACCTCTACCAAGGGACCTATCACCGCGGCGAAGGCGGCGCCGCTGTTGATACCGAACACGGCAACTGCAACAGCAATGGCGAGTTCGAAGTTGTTGCTCGCTGCCGTAAAGCTGAGCGTCGCGGTTTTCGCGTAATCCGCTCCCGCTTTCCTGCCGACCCAGAAACTGATGAGGAACATGAGCACGAAGTAAATCAGCAGCGGGACGGCGATGCGCACCACGTCGAAAGGGATCTGGACGATCAGGTTTCCTTTGAGGCTGAACATCACCACGATGGTGAACAGAAGGGCAATCAGCGTGATGGGGCTTATTCTCGGAATGAACTGCGCGTGGTACCACTCCTTCCCTCGGGATTTCACCAGGAAAAGCCGTGTCAGCGCACCGGCGATGAAAGGAATGCCGAGATAAATGAACACGCTCTCCGCAATCTGGCCTATTCCGACGTTGACAACGGCTCCCCGCAAACCGAACAACGGGGGCAGAACCGTGATGAAGAACCACGCAAAGACACTGTAAAAGAGCACCTGGAAGATGCTGTTGAATGCCACGAGGCCGGCGCAATATTCGGTATCGCCCCTGGCAAGGTCGTTCCAGACGATCACCATGGCAATGCAGCGGGCAAGACCTATCATGATCAGGCCTACCATGTAATCCGGGTAGTCTGACAACAACGTGATTGCGAGAACAAACATGAGGATCGGGCCGATAACCCAGTTCTGCACCAGCGATAGCCCGAGGATCTTGCCATTGCGGAATACCTCGCCCAGCTCTTCATACTTCACTTTTGCCAGCGGGGGATACATCATGAGGATGAGCCCGATGGCAATCGGGATGTTGGTCGTGCCAACCTGAAAACGGTGAATGAAACCCTCAGTGCCGGGAACGAAGTAGCCGACCGCCACGCCGGCGGCCATCCCCAGAAATATCCAGAGAGTGAGAAATCTGTCGAGGAACGACAAACGCCTGGTAACCACAGCTGACATTGTTTGCCTCCACAGGGAAGCGCGGACACACCGTCCGCACCGGGTCAGTCCATTGTCTCAACTACGCCACACCCAGAAAACAGGCGCAATCAGCTCTTTTCAGCGGCCGGGTGCGGGTTCGCCGCACCACCAGTATGAATTCTGTCGCAGAGGTCAACTGCTGCCCGCGTTGCCATAGTCAACACGGGACACCAGACCGGAGGTATTGCCGGGTCACGCTCACCATCCGCCATTCGCTCGAAACCGGGGCGCAGCTTGCGCAGGTTCAGCGCGCTGGCGCCGAACATGATTGCCATTCCCGCCATCACACTCAGTCCCGCGAAAACCAGCGCCGCGACCCACCCGACGGCATGCGCCGTCGCTGTTCTGAGGAGCAGCGCAAGCGCGATGGATGCCACCGCCCATACCACCATCACTTTTGCGTATGCCGGAAGATTCCTCGCCGAGAAGAGCGGGTATAGATCCGTCTTTTGGTCCCCACGTGCCATCGGCGTCGCCTTTCCTGCCGGGTTATTGGCAACAGCCCGACCTGCCGCCAGAGCAGCAGCCCTCGCCTTGCGATTGGCCGGCGTTCAGGGCCGAGTCCGCAAACTTCCTCATGGCAGCCATCGCACCTCGTTCGACCATCTTCCCTACCTCGATCGCCTGCCGTATCTCTTCCGGCGCAATACCAAGGTCCGCCGCAGCCCGAACATGGTACTGGAGACACGGTTGGCAATGGGCGCCTATGGAGGCCCCTATTGCGATCAGTTCCTTCGTACGTTCTTCCATCAGTGGTTGCCTTCTTCCCGTTCGGCAGTCTTTGTCCTCGTACCCTCTTTGACCAATTTCACGACTTGTTAGGAATCAGAAGCACTGCTGCTTCGGAGTGCCTGGCGATGTTGTGGCTGACACTCCCGAGGAACAGTTCGGCAACAAACCCGCGCCCTTGAGTTCCCATCACAACCAGATTCACATCGTGTTCCTTTATGAACTGGCTGATTTCGACAAACGGGATGCCGTACTTCAATTCAACGTCGACCTCGGCATTGCCCTTTTTCTCCAACGTTTCGCGCATTTTGCCAAGCCGACCCCGGTCAATCTCGTTGAACTCCTCCAGGCGGTGTTTCAGGTAGGATTCAATCCGTGTCTTATCCTGGACGTGCAGGAGAGTGACATGCCGGGCGCCTTCCGCGGCAAGTTTTTCGACATACGTAAAGGCGAGGTCCGCATTCTCCGAAAAGTCCGTGGGATACAGGATGTGGCCGGAAAAGTCGCAGCGAGCCGCGCGAAGGCACCCGTTGGCGTCGCCCGGTACTGGTTCCACCCGGATTACCAGCACGGGCTTTCGGGCTTGATTGAGCACGGCACTTGCAACACCCCCGAGAAGGGCTTCTCTCACCATCGAATGCCCCTGCGATCCGATCACGATGAGCGAATAGTCCTCCTTCTCCGCAACCCGGTTGATCTCCCGGGTGGCCAATCTGGGCACGATCCGAGTTTCAACTGCGAATCCCTGTTTCTCCAGCACCTCTTTCTGTTCGTTGAGCGAGTTTTCCAGGAACGCGGTAGTGTAGGACAACGCAACAGAGCCCACTTCCTGCAGACTCAGACACTGAAGAAGAAGGCATTCTTTCGCCCCATACGCCTTCAGCCCGCCAACGCAGTTCACAACTGCATAAGACGCAGGCGAAAGATCCGTGGCAACTATTACGCGAGAGAACATGGCGACGCACCTCCTTGCCGCAAAAGTCTGTGAACTTTTTTTCAGCGCCAGGGTTCCTTCCGCCCTACCACCCTACTCTCGCAATAGGCAACAAAAACTGCCCCCGAGACATCCCTGAGCGCTGTTGCAAGATCAAGTCAGTTCTTCGCGCCTGCAAAATCACAGTCTCCAGCCATCAACCAACCAGGAACCAGTAACACTGGAGCCGGTATCCAATAGTCCGCTCAGAAACGCCGACCCCAATCGGTTCTTTTTGAGGTCGTTCGTTGCGCGAGTTCCAGTCTGTTGATCTGGCTATTCGCAGTTGCCGCGACAGGAGCATTGCAGTGTGCGCTCCCTTCGGCTCCCGTCCCCTTCTTTCCCTTTGGACGTGATGGTTCCGAGCCCTCCCGTGATCACTCGCCTCACCAGCTCACCGGTTTCTGGATGCTTGACCAATGGTTCGTCGGTCATCTTCTGCTGGATCTCGAAAGTTTTCGGTTTCTCCCCGGGCTTGCTGGGAATCGTTTCATACACGTACGTGGCCATCGTGTCACCCACCGCGGCATCTTCGGTCACTTCTTCGATCTGAACGTTGCAGCACGAGGACTTCTTCGGTCCAAACAACACAGAAAACACGCCTTTGCCTTTTTTGTCAGCCATTGACACCCTCCTTCAGATCACGTTGAACATGACACCGGCCACCACTGCCGTCACAAACACCACAGAGACGAACGCTGCCACCAGACGGGGTTTGAAGATGCTCGCCAACATACTCATTTCCGGGATGCTCATGCCGGCCCCACCGACAATCAGAGCGATCACCGCTCCAAGGCTCATGCCTTTCTGCGTCAAAGCAACCGCGATCGGAATCACAGTTTCCGCACGGATATACAACGGCACGCCGATGATTGCCGCGACAGGAACGGCGAACGGGTTTTGCGGACCCGCGATACGAACGACGAAATCACCCGGAAGATAGCCGTAAATCGCCGCGCCGATCGCAACGCCGATGACCAGGTACACCAGAACCCCGCGGAAATCGCTCCACGCACCCGCAAAGGCCTCGCGGAGTTTGCCGTGGAACGTCTCCGGTTTCTCCTGATCGTGCACCACTCCGCTCACCCGCACATTCCTGACGTCCGATGCCAATCCCAGTCCTTGCAGAGCCGCTCCGCACGCCATGGATGCGACGAATGTTACCACGCCGTACACAACACTGGCTTTCCAGCCCAGCAGGAACAGGAACATGGTCAGGATGATCGGATTCAGCAACGGCGACGCAAGTACGAATGACATCGTCGCACCAAAGGGAACGCCTGCTCTCAGAAGCCCGACAGTCATCGGAATCGTGGAACACGAACAGAAGGGCGTAATTGCCCCGAGTCCCGCACCGGGAAGATTGCCGAGAAGACCTTTCCTCGAAAGCCACGTGCGGAGCTTTTCATCCGAAACATACTGAAGCATCAGACCGACTACCGTGCTGATGCCGAGGAAGAGCGCGGTGAGTTCCGCGAAAATATAGACGAAGAACTTCAGGGATACAGCGAACGGGTTCATCAATCCACCTTCTCATCGTTCACTCAGGCCCAATTCGAGATCACCGTTATCCAGCAGCCGGTTGCTTCAACGGAACAGAACAACCAGAGTCATTCAGGCTTTCGCCCGCGAATGATCGCTGATGCAACTGAGTTCTCAATCCCGCTCCCGGGTGCCCAGCGGCTGATCAGTTCGCGGCTTTTTTCGTCTATCTCAACGCGGATGTCCTGGAATCCAGAGTTTTCCAACCACGACCGAATTTCATCCACCGAGGCTGCCCCGCCTATACAGCCGCACACCAGATCATCATCCGTGCGCATGCTCTCCGGCAGAGGTCTGTCTGCAACGATGTCCGAGATCGAAAGCCGTCCGCCCGGTTTCAGCACACGGAAACATTCTCTGAACACCGCAGCTTTGTCCAGCGACAGATTCACGACACAGTTCGATATGATGACATCCACGCTTTCGTCGGCAACAGGAAGGTGCTCGATCTCACCCAGCCGGAACTCCACGTTGTTGAGGCCCGTGCGCTCTGTGTACGTTGCCACATTGTTCCGCGCCTTCGTCACCATATCCGGAGTCATATCCACGCCGTTAACGCGGCCACCCGCGCCAACGATCTGCCCGGCGAGAAACACGTCAAGGCCCCCCCCGCTGCCGAGGTCGAGAACAACCTCACCTTCCCCGATCGAGGCAAGCACGAGCGGATTGCCGCAGGATAACCCCATGTTCGCGCCTTCCGGGAGCGTTGCCAGCTCTTCGACCGTGTATCCGGCAGCCAGAGCGGCCTGCGTTGCATCGGCTTTCTCCCCGGGTGTTCCAGAACAGCATGTGGAACTCGCGCAACAGGATGTGGCGCCGGAAGTCGCGATATCGGCGTAACGCTTGCGGATTTTGCCCCGCGTAATGTGTAGGAGTTCAGACACGAAGACCCCTTCCTGGAACCACTTCTCCGTGGTTCCCTATCGTTTGCTCAGCGAGATGGAAATGTCCTTCGGCAAGGCGAGCCCGGCCGCAACCTGCATCGCTTTGAACAAGCCGGACGGGACGACGCACCCGCAGCAGCACCCCTTCAGGTTTTCCCGGACAAGACCCATCAGAACACCGTCGGACGCCGGGTTGATTTCCTCGTACGCGTCGATCGGCTCGTGCTGTCTCAAAGATTTCCCCAGTTTCGCGATTTTTTCGCAGTTGCTTGATATGCGGAACTCGACGTTCTGGTTGTCCGGGCTGGACACCTCCGCAGACGTGACAAAGCCACAGATTCCCGCATTGATGGTCACCAACGCATTCAAATCGCACCTCATGTCGCGTAGAAGGGAAAATCACACGGAGTACTCAGCTCCGCAGCTCAAATTTTATCAACCCGGTGTGAGTTTTTTGAGGGCATCGGGTAACGTTCCGACGAACTCCCGAATCTCGTCGCGCACCCGCCGGTAATGGGCAAGCGCCTCTTCTTCCGTAGCTGCGTGTTCCGCAAGACGAGGCGGATCGTCGAAGCCCACATGCACAACGCGCGCCTTCCCGCCAAGCCACATGGGGCAGGATTCATGCGCGTGATCGCACACGGTAACGACATAGTCAAAATCGACGTCTCGAAGCTCATCGACATGTTTGGAGTGATGGCCCGAAATGTCTACCCCGGCTTCCGCCATGACGCGCACGGCAAGGGGGTTGAGCCCGTGCGTCTCGATACCCGCTGAAAAGGGTTCTATTTCGTCACCTTTGAGCTTTCGGGTCCAGCCTTCGGCCATCTGGCTCCTGCACGAATTGCCCGTACACAGGAACAGGATTCTCAGCTTGGGTTTGACGTTCGGCACAATTCCTCCGGACAGACGGAAATGACGCGGGCCACCTTTTCCCGGTCTTCCTCGATGGTCTCGTCGTTCTCAACGGAACGGATCACCCACTCGATGCAATCGCTGACAAGGGCGCTGGCATGGGGGTCGGCCAGACGGTAGTACACCCATCGGCCGCGCTTGCTGCTTTCGACCAGCTTCGCCCCGTAGAGGATGGAGAGGTGAGTCGAGACAGTGGATGGCGCGAGGCCGAGAACCTCCACAATCTGGCAGACACAGAGCTCACCCGCGCGCAGCATTGTGAGAATCCTGATTCGATTGCTGTCCGCAAGTGCTTTCGTGATGGCGAGCAGGTCACGCATTCTAATTCCTCATTTCGACATATAACGAATTATAACGTACCCGGCCTGCCGACGCAAGAGCACGAAAGAAATCACGTCACCCATCCGGGATGCCTCTTGACAATCCTTGGCGAATTCGCCAAATTTAAAAAGTGAAAGGAACGCACATGCAAATGCTTACCCTGAACAACGCACAGGCTCAGGCCCGGTACGAAGCACGGGCCAGAATCATCAAAGCCCTCGCGCACCCCACGCGCCTGTTCATCGTAGATGTACTTGCGCAGCAATCCTATTGCGTGTGTGAGCTTACGGCGATGATTGGCGCGGATACCTCTACGGTCTCGAAACACCTCAGTTTGCTGAAAGACGCCGGCCTGGTTTCAGATGAGAAGAAAGGCACACAGGTGTATTACCATCTTGTGGCGCCGTGTGCGCTCCGATTCCTTGAGTGCGCGGAATCAGTGATGAAAGTGCGCCTTGAGAGGCAATTGGCCGCTGTCTGATTTTTCTTGCTTTGTTTCTTGGTTATTTTGCCACAAAGTGAAAAAGAAGGTCCCTCATGAACTGGAAAGATGAATGGAAACCTCTGGCTCTGATTCTTGCCATCTTCTTCGCGGCGTTTTACCTGCCCGTGGGTATCCCGCGATTTGACAACGCGGTATCGGAGGCATTTCAACTCACAAAGTGGTATGCGCGGGAGCACGTTGTTCTGTGCCTGATCCCCGCGTTCTTTATTGCAGGGGCGATCTCCGTCTTCGTGAACCAGGCCGCGGTGATGAGATACCTCGGCGCGAAGGCGAAGAGGACTCTCGCGTACGGAGTTGCCAGCGTCTCCGGAACGATCCTTGCGGTTTGCTCATGCACGGTTCTCCCGCTGTTCGCGGGCATCTACAAGCGCGGTGCGGGGCTCGGCCCTGCGATGGCATTCCTGTACTCGGGACCGGCCATCAATGTCCTTGCCATCGTTATGACGGCGCGCGTCATGGGTCTGGAACTCGGCGTCGCGCGGGCAGTTGGTGCGGTCGTGTTCAGTGTTGTCATCGGCCTTTTGATGGCGCTCATCTACCGAAAAGACGAGACAGCCCGCAACAACGCACAGGCTGACGCTCCTGCGCCCGAAGGCGGGAGGCCGCTCTGGCAGACGGCCGTGTATTTCGCCGCCATGGTCGGCGTTCTTGTATTTGCGAACTGGGGCAAATCCGACCAGACGGAGGCGATCTGGTACGCCATCTGGTCAGTGAAATGGTACCTGACCGCAGGGTTCGCGGTTCTTTTGGCCGTGTTGCTCAATCGCTGGTTCTCTATCCCGCTCTGGCAGGTTGGCGTGGCTTCGCTCATTGTCCTCGGAATGGCGCTGGCGTTCCCTGAGGAACCGGTGGTGACATTCGGTGTCGGTGCCGTCGCATTGTCCGTTATCACGAGTCTGCGAAACGACGAATCCGGCGACTGGTTCGCCGCATCATGGGGTTTCGCCAAGCAGATCACCCCGCTCCTGCTGTTCGGGGTACTCGCGGCGGGGTTCGCTCTGGGCAGGCCGGGTCATGAAGGCATCATCCCATCGCAGTGGGTGAGCACCGCGGTCGGCGGGAACGGCGTGGGGGCGAATTTCTTCGCATCCGTCACCGGAGCGTTCATGTATTTCGCCACGTTGACGGAAGTGCCAATCGTTCAGGGCCTGCTCGGAGCAGGAATGGGGAAGGGTCCGGCGCTGGCGCTGTTGCTTGCCGGACCGGCTCTTTCGCTCCCCAGCATGCTTGTCATACGTACGGTAATAGGAACTGGCAAAACAATCACGTACGTGAGCCTGGTTGTCGTGATGGCAACAATAAGCGGGCTCATTTACGGGGCCATTTTCGCGTGAAAGGGAAGGTCAACCATGAAAAAGCTGCAAATTCTGGGCACGGGCTGCCCCAAGTGCAAAAAGCTCACCGAGGCGACAGAACAGGCCGCGCGGGAACTGGGAATCGAGTTTGAAATCGAAAAGGTTACAGACATCGACAAAATCCTGGAATTCGGCGTGATGATGACGCCGGCGCTTGCCGTAGACGGAGTAGTGAAGGTAGTCGGCAAAGTGCCGACCCCGCAGGAAATCAAGGGCCTGATCCAGTAAACTTCCAGACCCGTGGAAAGGAACACAAATGGCGGACAAACCCTGTTGCGAGCCAGTTGCAATGAACGATTGCTGCAACGGAGCGACTGTTCTGATCTACCCCTGCTCCGGGTCCTCTGATGTTGGTGAGATATCCGACCACGCAGGCAGGTTACTTACCAAAGAGGGTTTTGGCAAGATGCACTGCCTTGCCGGAATTGGCGGGCGCGTGCCCGGAATCACCCTCAGTGCGCAGGCTGCGGACAAGATCCTCGCCATCGACGGTTGCCCGCAGGATTGCGCGTCCAAAACGCTTTCCGTCGCGGGAATAGACGGGTTTGCGAGTGTCAGAGTCACAGACCACGGCATGCCAAAAGGCAAGACACCGGTGACAGACAGCAACGTGAGGACGATCGTCCAGAGAGGCGCCGAGGCGTTGCGTGCGTCGGAATTGAGGGCATCTGCATGAACATGAGGCGCTGGGTTGGAGCCGGGCTCCTCGTGTTCGTGTTCGGAAGCCTTGCGGTGATGGGGTTTCGGAGCTTGCGCGGCGGTGCTGTTCAAGCGGAGTCGGCTCCGCCTTCGGAGCCGGCATCGTCACCAGCGCCATTGCCTGCCCCCGCGCAATCCGGCCAGGAATTGCGTGTTGGACGCTCACCGGAACCTGAACGGCCAGCACGGGCTGCTCCTGCGCCGGAGGTGGAACCGGTTCGGCCACCCGCACAGGCGGCACGGGAAAACAACACCGGCCTCATCGTGTACTACTTCTTTGGGAACAGGCGATGCTACAGCTGCGTAACCATTCAGAGGCTCACGCAGCAAGCTCTGGAACAAGGCTTCGCCGACGAATTGAGGCGGGGAAAAATCGAGTGGCGGCCGACCAACGTTGAGACCCCCGAAACGCAACATTTCATCGCGGACTACCGCCTCTCATCGCAATCAGTAATCCTGTCGCAGATCAAGAACGGTCAACAGGTCGGGTGGCAGAACCTGCAACAGGTGTGGTATCTGCTCGGGAATGAGGAGGAGTTCATCGCCTACGTCCAGGACGGCATCCGGGCCGCCTTGAGGGCGTTGTAATGTCCGACTTCGGTTTCGGAAGCACCTTCGCGGCCCTCACGGCATTCTGGTTGGGTGTCCTTTCTGCCGTCAGCCCCTGCGGACTCGCAACGAACATCGCCGCGATCGCGTTCATCGGGAAGAATGTGAAGAGCCCCTCCAGCACTGTCTGGAGCGGGCTTTTCTACGCCCTTGGCCGCACCACCACGTACGTGGTGATAGGCATGGTCGTGGTTGCCGGCCTTACCGCGGTGCACGTTCTTTCGAATTTCCTCCAGACTTCCATGAACCGGTTCCTCGGACCCCTGCTCATTCTTGTCGGGATGGTCACGCTCGATCTTCTTCCCCTCAGATTACCGGAGGCAGGCTTTCTCACGAGATTCCGCAGCAACGGGAAGGTTCAGGGAATTGCCGGCGCTTTCGGCATCGGCCTCGTGTTCGCACTCGCGTTTTGTCCGGTTTCCGCCGCGTTGTTTTTCGGAGGATTGATCCCGCTTGCCGTGGAGAAGCAATCCACGTTGCTGCTTCCGTTCATCTTCGGACTCGGAACTGCAATTCCTGTGGCGGCGTTCGCGGTGGTTCTCGGCGCGGGTGCTTACTCACTTTCCAGGCTTTTCGCCGCTGTCACGGCGGTGGAGTTGTGGGCACGGCGGGTAACCGGAGTGGTTTTCATCGGGATCGGAATCTACTTCACCCTTGTCTATACGCTCGAATTGTTCTGAATTCTGGTACCCGAACCCAACGTTTTTCGTCAATCCGCCCTGTTGCCCTGCTATCCTCGCAAGCCTAGCTTTTTTGATTCGTTAGTCTGATTCGTGTATGGCGACGACGAAGGATACTACATGCCCGAGGCGTTTGTTCACACACCCGACACCGTTCCGTTTGAGCTCCTTTCCAACTGGCACTACCATCCCGGGGATATGCGCCTAGAGGACGTATGGAGCGCACATGATCGCTGGCACGAAGGCGGTCGCACCCTCATCTGGGATGACGACGTTCGTATCGTGTGGTTCCGCGAGGAGTGGACGGTTCCCCGCGCATGGGCAGGCAGAGCGCTTGTCCTTTCCATCGAGGTCAGGAATGCCTTCACATTGTACGTGGATGGCCAGGCTGCTACCGCTCCGCATCTCCTCAGCCGAAACGCAGACCCGGACAGAACATTTCGCCTCGTAATCAGGGGAGATCGCGTCCGCCGCCCCGGAATGATCATGCGCGCGGAGATTCACTCGTTCCCGCGCGAGTATGCCGCGTGGTTGGATGCGAAAGCGGCGTTACGGGCTCTCGCGCCCGGGCGGGGCCTTCTGCTGGAGGATTGGCGCGTTCACCCGGAGGAACCGGGAACCGACTTCGCCGATCCGCGTCTGGATCACTCGGCGTGGCACCACCGGAGGCTCGGAGAAGAATGGCGTGAGCGCGATAGCTGTTATTGGTACCGAACGACCGTTGAGGTGCCGGGGCAGATCGGATCCTTCCCTGTAGAAGGATCCCGTTTGCACGTCTCCGCTTCGTTCAATCATTCGGGCAGCATCTGGGTGGATGGGGAGAAAAAGGCCGAATATGCGCGAAGCTTCGGCGATGCCGTAGTCACGAACCACGCCAGAGTGGGTGCCCGCCACGTGGTTGCACTGCGCGTGCCAACGCCGTGGACCGGGTGGGTGCGGGACACCTATCTCGCCCCGGAAGGTCTTCTTGCGGCCCGTAAGGCATACGACAGCCTTCTGGAAATGGTGACATTCTGGGATCACTTCTTTCGGGATCGTCCCGAACCCCAGCTAATCTCGCCGTTGTGTGTTCTTTTGACGGACCTGGCACAGAAGCGAGTTTCAGGTCCGGAGCTTACTGCTGCTCTCGCCGAAACGTCGGACCGGCTGGACCGTTTGATCAAGACGTACTCTGACGACGCGCCCTTCCTTGCGCTCCCCTATCTTCAGTTGCCATCGCCGGGAGGCATCATAGTTCGTGCGGAATCGCCCGTGGCGAG
>Ga0116178_10000100_pt1 | contig 68414 bp, 50 predicted proteins | sample AD_STIC12_MetaG_FD_89880 | JGI IMG/M metagenome (GOLD analysis project Ga0116178, IMG submission 89880) | Active sludge microbial communities of municipal wastewater-treating anaerobic digesters from USA - AD_STIC12_MetaG | ecosystem: Engineered > Bioreactor > Anaerobic > Digestate | place: USA...
GCCGATCATATTGCCAATCTCACAGACGGCACTTTCAGCCACTTCGTCATACTGGGTCACGGGTACACCCATCAGAATTGCCGTAGCGATTTTCAGCGAAATTGACTCATCGAGAGTTATGATGAACTGCCCTTTCAGATCACCGGTTACCCCGAGAATCGTTGCGATACCGGTACTGATTTTATGACCGCCCGGGAAATACTCAAGGCCGGTTTTCTTCAGTGAGACATTACCGACCTTGCGGAAAACTTCAATTGAAGCCATGATAAACTGATTGGCAACCCGCGAATCCATGGTTTATTCCTTAACAAAATGTTAGTTTGGGTACGAAGAAAATGCACGCAAAGCTAGATTACCAGATTCTAATCCTTATGGCAATTCCCTGAAATAAATGCGTATGTTTTTTTATTACGTTTCTGAATTAGCCATAAATGCACCAGATAATGATGGCATACCTTGCTCTGTGCTTTATTCAGGCTTGTTATGATGCATGCACTGGTTTGACTTTTGTGTTCGTATTAATTAGATTCTGAGATAGTTTAAATGCCGTTCGGAGGGATATGGGTATGAAAAAAAATCTGGTTGGTACATTGTCGCTTCTGCTTGTTTTTCTTTTGGTATTTTCTGGCTGTCTCTTCGCTGAAGACGTCGAAAAAGACATCACCACCGAAGAAGTTTCCGCTATTCTTGACCTGGCTGCTGCCGAAATGGCCAAAGATGCCGCTGGCGTAATTGCAAAAATCAATGCCAGCGAGCATCCATTCGTCAACAAAGACAACCCCGCCCTTTATGTTTTTGTTTACGATACTGAAATCAATATGCTGGCTCACCCGAACAAAGGCCTTGTCGGCAAGAACTTCAAGGGCAAACCCGATGTTAAAGGCAAAAATTTTCGCGACGATATCGTCAATGGCGCAATTGCCAATGGCAAGGGCGAAGTTGAATATGCTTATCAGAAACCGGGCGCCACTGGCATTTTTGACAAGGTTGCCATGTACGTTAAAGTAAAGGGCAGCGATGGTAAAGATTACATTCTCGTAAGCGGCAAATACAAAGACAAAGAAAAGAAATAACAGCTGTTTTGTCCCTGGGCATGCCCCCTGCCACTGATTTTTTATCGGCGACAGGGGGCAAATTGTCTGCGTTTTTTCATTTTTTCTGGAGTTAAACCATGAAATTGACAATTGCCATGCGGTTCTGGTGCTGGACTATCCTAGCGATTCTCGGTTTTGTCTGTATCGGTATTCTAGGCCTGCACCTCACCGGTAAACAACAGGATGCTCTCGGCTCTGGGCGGGCCCGCAGCGAAGAAATGGCATTGTTCTTTCAGGGCAACGTTCTTTTCCAGCAGACCATGGAAAGCTATCAGAAAGCCATAGTCAAAATAATGCTCGGTGAATCACCCGATGCTATGGTTGAGCTGATGGAAAAAAATATTACCGCTTTTGCCGCTCTTCAGCTCGGAATCGATAATGCTGACAAAGAAAAACTGCTTTCTTTCATCAAAGACGGCATCGAAAAGATCAAAAAGAATAATTCCTATGACGCCGCCGAATGGATAGCCGCCCCAGGTAATCCGGCAGATGCTCTCAGAGCCTGGCTCGACCAAAAAGTTGCCGAGCACCGGGTAGCGACTGTCGAGAATGCCGAGAAAATTGACCGCGAGACGCAGGCAATCAGATCTTATGTTGTTGTCATATTTCTTCTGATTGCCCTGGCACTTGTTGTTTTTTCGCTGATTAACATCGTGCAGATCACCAGGCCGATTATGGCCGGCGTCAGCCTGCTTTCCAGCGTTGCCGAACAGGGCGACATCTCGGTGGATGTTCCTGAGATCTATCTTAAGAGAAATGATGAAATTGGGCAGTTGGTCAGGGCTGTGCAGATGCTTATCAATTCACAACGACAACAGGCGCAGATTATTGCCAGTATTTCAGAAGGTAACTGGGTTCAGACTGTCGAAGTGCGCTCAGAAAAAGACAATTTTTCGCTGGCTTTACAGAAAATGGTTCACCAGATGAACGAAAAGCTCGGCGAAGTGAACGAAATTGCCGGAAAAGTCGACGCGGGGGCCAGGGATGTCGGTGGGGCCAGCGAAGAGTTGTCGCAGGCCGCTACCGAGTCGGCAGCCTCTCTTGAAGAAATCTCTTCGACCATGGCCGAAGTCGATTCGCGCTCAAGACAAAATGCAAAAGATGCTCAGACCGCAAGCCAGCTGGCTCTTGCCGCTCGCAATGATGCAGAAAAGGGCAGTGTCCAGATGGCTTCAATGGTCAGTGCCATGGAAGAAATAAGAACTTCGAGCCAGCAGATTGCCAGAATTATCAAGGTGATTGATGATATCGCATTTCAAACCAATCTGCTTGCTCTCAATGCTGCCGTAGAAGCCGCCAGGGCCGGCAGACACGGCAAGGGCTTCGCTGTTGTAGCCGAAGAGGTCCGCAACCTCGCTGGCCGAAGCGCCAAGGCCGCAAAAGAGACTTCTGAACTGATAGAATCTTCAAATGCCAAGGTCGGCAATGGCACGGCGGTTGCCAATCAGACATCTGCAGCCCTGAAAGAAATATTCAGCGGCATTTCAAAGGCGGCCGAGATTGTCGAGAATATTGCGGTTCTAAGTAATGAACAGGCCACCTGTATTGCAGAAATCAGCTCCGGACTGGGCCAGATTGACCGTGTAACCCAGCAGAATACTGCGAATGCCGAAGAGATAGCCGCATCAGCGCTTGAACTTTCAAATCATTCAGGCAGACTGCACGAAACTCTGTCACGCTTCAGACTTATCGAAAGATAAAAGCTGTTTTTTAACAAGACCTGTAAAAATTAATTACCGCCGGTGAATCTTGATTCACCGGCGGTAACGTTTAAGCTTCTTTCTGTTTTTTTTCAGGTCAGCTTGAAGCGTTTGAGCAGATCGCTCAGTTGTTTTGCCATTTTATTAAGCTCTTCGGCAGCTGCTGCGGTTTCTTCGGCTGTGGCACAGTTTTCCTGGGTCGCCGACTCGATAGCCGAAACACCGCCGGAAATCTGGTCGACACCACTTGCCTGCTCCTTGCTGGCCAGGGCAATCTCTTCGATGAGGGTAGTAGTTTTGAGAACGGCACCGACAATCGTTTGCAGACCGGTATTGGTTTTTCCGGCAATTTCAGCGCCATTCTTGACTTTCTGAACCGTGCTTTCAATAAGCTCGCCGGTTTCACGCGCAGCTTTGGCACTTCGCCCGGCCAGATTTCTGACTTCATCTGCTACTACCGCAAATCCTTTTCCGTGTCGGCCGGCGCGTGCCGCCTCAACCGCCGCATTCAGTGCCAGAAGATTCGTTTGAAACGCGATGTCGTCGATAACCTTGATTACTTTGGCAATCTGGGTCGAAGCATTGCTTATTTCGCCCATCGATAGAACCATGTTGCCCATCTCTTCATTGCCGGCGGTTGCCGCATCGCGCGCCTCATTGGCGAGAACTCTGACAATTTCAGATTTTTCGGCATTTGACCTGGCTCTTGAGGCAATGTCTGCCAGAGAACTGCTGATCTGCTGCACAGAAGCCGCCTCACCGGTGGTCTGATTGCTGAGAGCATCGCTGGCACTTGAAACTCCTTCAGAGCCTTCTGTCAGAGAGGCTGATACAATGTGTATCTCAGAAAGAAGGTTGCGAAGTGATTCGAGCATCTTTTTCTGGGCATGCCCCATGGTGTCGCTTCCTGAAACCGGGTGAACTTCAATGGTAAGGTCACCTTCGCCAAGTTTTTCAGCTACCAGTGCCGCCTGGCGGTTGGCCTCGAGCAGCTCATTGATCGAGTCGACCACGGCATTGATTTCGGTGGCGCCACGCGTTGTCAGCCGAAGGCTGGCGTTTCTGGTAGACGCCACTTCAAGCATTCTGGCCGAAATGTCCTGCATCGGTTTTACAACCTTGATGCGAAGAAGCACAGAGAGGAGTACAAGAATTATCAGGTCGAGTAACAGAATCATACCGACAGTCTGAACAAGTTCTTTTTTCAGTGCTGCCTCAACAAATCTTGGGTCGGTGAATACCTGCAGTTCTCCAAGTTCTTCTTTTGCCTTTCTGGTTTCAAAGAACAGTTTTTCGGCTGAACAGGGCTGAGTGCCGTCGTGAGCTGCAACTTCCTTCAGCTTCCAATCATCGTCCCGCCCAAAGCCCTTCGCCTTCTGGCCATTGACTACAAGTATCTGGCGAAAATTCCTGTTTTCCATCTCTGCCTGAAGGGATCTTGCGACCTGAGCATCTTCAAAGGCATAGATTGCGGCCGGAAGAACAACCGCAAGGCGTTTTGCGGCATTTTCGCATTCGCCTTTCAGCTCTTCTATCGCTTTGGCACGTCGCTGCTGGTATTGCATGGCGCCACCGATAAGCAGAATTGCCGAAACAAAAAGAATTACCCAGAGTAGAAGCTGGGCCCGCAGACTTTTAAACATCTTTTTAAGTCCTTTGGCTTATTTGGCCCAGTCGCTGATGTTGTATTTATCAAGGATTTCTTTGAGTTTACCGCTGGCTCTGAGTTCCTGGATACCTTTTGAAAGCATTTCAGCATATTTTTTGGAGGTTTCTTTGGCTGGAGAAAAGGCGATGAAAAGGTCATCCTGGCTGCCGACCTGACCGGCCGAAACAACTTCGGCTTTGGCTTCGTTCTGGGCCATGACAAGCGGATTTTCAACAAAACCGTCAATGCGGCCGGCGCCAACCATTTTAATCATTTTGTCGAGCGCATCTTCGCCGGTTGCTACGAAAATTTTCTGTTCATCATCTTTGTTGGCGGCGATATAATCATCGAGTTCCTTGTTATATGAATAGTCGGTAATTATGCCAATCTTCATCGATTTCAGACCTTCAATGTCTGTGAATTTAACCGTGCTGCCGGCTTTAACAAACAGATCGGTGGCCATTACGCCCATTTTTTCACTCGGAAAAACGAAGCCTTCAGCATCTCCCGGTCCTGCGCCAACCAGACAGTCGAATTTGCCTTCTCTGGCTTCTGCAACTGCACGGTTCCAGGGCATGGTCTGATAGTCGATTTCGATGTTCTGCGGCCCGAAAACTGCTTTCAGCATTTCAATGCCATAGCCAGGCTTTTCAGAACCCGGTTCACCGTTGTAAGGCATCCAGACATCAGCTCTTACCGAAATGGTTTCGGCGGCAAAAGAGGCAGTGCAGACAATTACCAGAGCCACAACAAGAGCAACAACTTTTTTAAACATTCCTTTTCTCCGAAGATACAAAATATTATTTAAGGTCTGGCCCCAGTCTATCACTACAGAAAAAAAAATCAAGCTAAACCCACCTGCTTCAGCTTTTGCACATAGGAATCTGAGACCGCCGGAAAGAAAAAAACCGGTCGAAAACGACCGGCCGGGCCTAACTATAAATGGGGCTTCTCAGGAAAAGAGACTTAGCACTTTGCCGGCAATATCGTTTAAAGATACGATGAATTCCACGCCACCGGCATTTATGGCAGACTTGGGCATGCCGAATACGACGCAGCTTTCTTCGCTCTGGGCGATGGTTCTTGCGCCGGCGTCGCGCATGGCCTTCATTCCGCCAGCACCATCGCTGCCCATGCCGGTTAGCATCACCCCAACCGCATTCGCCCCGGCGCAGGCCGCCGCCGACCTCATAAGAACCTCGACTGACGGGCAATGCCCGCAGACTTTTTCGCCTTTTTCACACTTAACGCGATAGAATCCACCAGAGCGGATAACCGACATCTGGTATGACCCGGGCGCGACAAGCACCACGCCGGGCATAACCCGGTCGCCATCGGTAGCTTCTTTGACAAACATCTGCGAAAGATTGTTCAGTCTTTCGGCAAAAAGTTTGGTGAACCCCTCAGGCATGTGTTGAACGATGACTACCCCCGGTGAAACAGAGGGGAGCCTTGTTATAACTTCTTTTATCGCCTCTGTCCCACCCGCTGAGGCGCCGATGACAATAATCTTGTCAGTTGTTTCGGCCAGCGCTCTTGGCGCACTGAGAGTCTTGAGTGTTTCGCTGCGGGCAACCTTGAAATGGGAAACATTTGCCGAAGCCGCCAGCTTCACCTTGGTGCGCAGCTCGATCATCATTTCGTCAAGCCCGCGGGCCACATCGGCTTTCGGCTTGGTCACAAAATCGACAGCTCCCGCTTCAAGGGCTTCGAGGGTTATTTTTTTACCGCGCTCGGTCAGGGCGCTTACCATAATTACCGGCAACGGGTATTGAGCCATGAGTTTTTTGAGAAATTCAAGACCATCCATGCGGGGCATTTCGACATCGAGAGTTATTACATCTGGCTTTAGCTCAACAATCTTGTCGCGGGCCATATACGGGTCTGCTGCCTTGCCGACAACTTCGATTGTCGGGTCTTTCTGCAGACCATCGGCAAGAATATTGCGAATCATTGCCGAATCGTCGACAACCAGCACTCTGATTTTCCTGTCCATCATTGTTTGCCCTTTCTGAAAATTGCCGGCTGAATATATTCGAATGGGCAGTCGGCAGTTCTGATAGATTCTGAGTGCCCTGTCAGCAGATATCCGCCCGGGGCGGTGAATTCGTAAAGCTTGTTAACCAGCTGGTTGCGAGTCTTTGTGTCAAAATAGATCATGACATTCCGGCAGAAAATCACATGAAATTGTTTCTTGAAAGGAAACGGGTTCATCAGGTTCAATAGCCTGAAAAGGATTTCGTTGCGAACCTGAGGTATGAATTCCCAGTTGTCATTGCCGATAAATTTCAGATACTTTTTTTTCAGGGCCTCCGGAATGTTCTGAACACGGTCTGTATTGTAAACGCCACTCCTGGCGACCGCAATAACCTGGCTGGAAATATCGGTTGCAAGAAGGCCGGCGTTCCATTGCGAATAAGAGGTTTTGAAAAATTCCATCATCGTCATCATGATCGAATATGGTTCTTCGCCGGTTGACGAAGCAGCACACCATATTCGCAGATCTTTCGAACCATTTTTTGCCAGACTTTCGGTTATTTCAGGCAGTATTCGATCTGCCAAAAAATTGAAGTGCTGGGGCTCGCGAAAGAAAAACGTGTGGTTGGTCGACATCTTGTCAATGAGAGTCTGCAGCTCGTTTCCGGTCGAGTCACTTTCAATCAGACGAAGAAAATCAGAAAAGGACGAAAGACCCTTCTGCATAATGATTTTTCGCAACCGGCCCATGACCAGAGCCCGTTTCTGGTCTGACAGGTTGATTCCGAAGCGGTTGTACAGAAGGGTCCTTATCTGGTTGAATTCTTCATCGGTGAGTTGCATATTCCATTGCCCGAAGCTTTCAGTATTTTCCAAATTCGGTTTCATCAAGTGCTATTACCTCAGAAGCCTTTGGCACGGATTTCAAGTTGCTTTTTCCATTGGCTTTCTTTTCTTCAACAGTGGCTTTTTTGATTTTACCCGAAGCTTCTGCTTTATTCACGACCTTTTTTAATGTGTTTGTGTGGCTTCTTTCGTGTTTGATAACCTGATGAGAATCGCGCAGTCTGAATTTTTCCATCAACGAAGACAGTTCGCGGGCCTGACTTGAGAGTTCTTCAGCAGCTGCAGCCGTTTCTTCGGCGTTAGCCGTGTTCTGCTGGGTTACCTGGTCGATCTGGTCAAGCCCCTGACCTATTTCATGAATGCTCTGCGCCTGTTCACTGCTGGCTGTCGCAATTTCCCCTACCAGATCCGCAACCTTGACCGAACTGCCAAGAATTTCCTGAAATGCTTTTTCTGTGGCTCTGGCGATTTCTGTACCATTGTCAACTTTGCCGATTGAGCCTTCGATCATATCAGAGGTTTCTTTGGCAGCCTTAGCGCTGCGGCTTGCAAGATTGCGCACTTCTTCAGCTACAACCGCAAAACCCTTGCCGTGTCTGCCGGCACGGGCTGCCTCTACGGCAGCGTTCAAAGCCAGCAGATTGGTTTGGAAGGCAATGTCATCGATTACTTTGATGATTTTCGCAATCTGTTTGCTTGATTCCTGTATGCCGGTCATTGCGCTCATCATTTCGACCATTTTTTCATTTCCGGCCTCAGCTGAATTCCTGGTCTGGGTGGCGAGAATATTGGCCTGCGAAGCATTTTCGGCGTTTGCCTTGGTCTGGCTGCCTATTTCGGTGACAGAACTGCTAATTTCTTCAAGAGATGCGGCCGATTCAGTTGCGCCCTGAGACAGCGACTGGCTTGCATCAGAAATCTGGCCGGCTCCGGCATCAACTTCGTTAGAAGCCATCTTGACCTGGTAAAGGGCCGAATGAACCTGCTCGATCATTGCCTGATTGGCAAGCCCCAGCGCATCCTTCTCCGATTTTGGCGTAACGGTGATTCCCCAGTTGCCGCCTGCAAGTTCTTCTGCATTTGCTGCCTGCTGGCGTTGTTGCTGCAGGAGCATGTCGATACTCTGAGAAAGAAGACCGATCTCGTCGGCTCTTTTAAGATCAGCTGCAGGCACATTTATTGTCACGTCTCCAAGCTTTGCAAAACTGTCGAGAAGATTTGTGCATGAAGCAATTGGTCTTGTAAGGCCCATTGCCACAGACCAGGCGAAAAGGCAGACGATAAGAAGTATTATAACGACTGACGCCATCATAAATCTTTCATTGGTGTGAAAAGAATCGGCAACCTTCGTGATACTTTTGTGGGCAATGGCTTCAACCTCATCGTCATAGGCCCCGGTTCCCACAACCCAGCCCCATGGCTCGAAAAGCTTGACATAAGAGAGTTTTGAATAACCTGTGTCGGTAGCTGCGCCGGGTTTGGCCCAGTAATAGCCGAGCAGTCCTTCGCCATTCTGAGCCTTGATCAGCTTGTTCATGTCGACGAACAGGTTTGTGGGCTTGATTTCGTCAGCAAGAGGCGAGCTCTTGGGTATTATTTTGCCTTTGTAAAAGAAGTTCTCGTAACGTGTTTTATCGACAAAGTTGTTTACTTCGGTTCCTTCAAGCTGTGTGGAAACCGGGTGGGCAAGCATTACCACCTTTTCAACATTGTTCGGATCGTAAGAGTGAATCCAGAAATATTCCGCATTATTTTTGCCATACCTGAGCTTTTTTATCGCTTCCTTAGCTTCTTTCTGGACTTCTTCAATCGGACGGTTCCCAGAGTTGTCGTAAGCGTGCTTTATTGCAGCATAGGCAACCTCGGTTTTTTCTTTCAGTGAATCGGCGATGCCTGACCTGATCGAGTCGGTCAGGATTTTGTCAATCTCTTCGGCTGCCTGGTCGTTTGCATAAGCCGAAAAAATCAGGGACCCGGTACCTACAATGATGACCCCGAGGCAACCTAGAACCAGAAGCTTCCATTTCAAGGCAAGGTTGAGCCAGAATTGCATATTGCCACCTCATTAAGTGACTTTAGCCAAAGACTTTTTAAGACAGATGCAGAACCCAATATTTTATTTTTTATTGCACCCGGCACAGCAAAGGCCAATGACGGCCTTTGCTGTGCTGAAATCTGAACCGAAAGTTTGTGTCAGTATTTGCCGAATTCGTCGTCGTCGAGAGCAATTATCTCGGCAGGATTAGGCTTCTTTTCCTGCTTTTCGACAATCGGCTTCTGTGGCGGAACTTTCTTCAATGGCGGCTTCTTGTCAGTTTTTTCTGCCGGCTTGTTAAAACTCTGAGCCGTAGGCTTTTTAAACGATTTTACCAGACTGCTGGCTTCAATTTTTTCGCTGATACGAAATTTGGCCAGCAGAGCATTGAGTTCGCGTGCCTGACCCGAGAGCTCTTCAGCCGCCGCCGCAGTTTCTTCTGCATTGGCTGTTGTCTGCTGGGTGACCTTGTCGATCTGCTCAAGGCCCTGGCCGATTTCGAGAATGCCCTGTGCCTGTTCATTACTGGCTGCGGCGATTTCACCAACCAGATCAGCAACTTTTACCGAGCTGGCAACGATTTCATGCAGAGCGCTTTCGGTTGCAACCGCAATTTCATGGCCGGTTGCAACTTTATTGATCGAATTTTCGATCATTTCAGAGGTTTCTTTGGCGGCTTTGGCGCTTCTGCTGGCAAGATTACGCACTTCGTCGGCAACTACCGCAAAGCCCTTGCCGTGACGGCCGGCTCTTGCCGCTTCTACTGCAGCGTTAAGAGCGAGAAGATTCGTTTGAAACGCGATGTCATCGATGACTTTGATGATTTTGGCAATCTGCTTGCTTGAATCCTGGATCGCGGTCATGGCGCCCATCATTTCGGCCATTTTGCCGTTGCCTGATTCTGCTGCCTTACGGGTCTGAGTTGCCAGAACATTGGCCTGTGAAGCATTTTCGGCATTGGCCTTGGTCTGGCTGCCGATCTGGGTTACTGAACTGCTGATTTCTTCCAGCGAAGCTGCAGATTCGGTGGCGCCCTGTGACAGAGACTGGCTGGCATCGGCTATCTGGCCGGCCCCCATGTCGACTTCTTCAGCGGCTTGTTTTGCACCCGCCAGAGCCGAGGTTACCTGTGTAACCATCTGAGAAAGTGCCTGGCCAAGCTTGTCTTTTTCTGAACGAACCATAACCTCCTGGTTCCAGTTGTCTTCAGCCAGGTTCGTTGCCAGAATAACCTCTTCATTCTGCTGTTTAACCAGACCAGATATTGCCTGCGCCAGCTTGCCAACTTCGTCGCCTCTGGCAAGTTCTTCGGCCGGAACATCGATGCTGGTGTCGCCTTTGAGCGCAACCGCTTCAAGCAGGGTTACGCCGTGGTTAAGCGGTGTTGCAATGCTCATCGCCACCGACCAGGCAAACAGGCATACCAGCAGCAGAATAACAAGTGTTACCATGAACTGGTATCTTTCGGTTTCTGACAGGCTTTTGTTAATTACTGCAATTGATTCATAAAATTCATCATAATAAGAACTTGCGCCGATTACCCAGTCCCAGGGTTCGTAATAGACAAGAGCTACATATTTATCTCTGGTTTTTGTCGCACCCTGGTCGAGCCAAGGGTATGAAAAGATTACCGGTTTGCCGTCTTTGACGGTTGACAGTGCCTGGGTTACCATCTTCTGTATGAAAAGCTCACCGCTGCTGTCTTTGCGGTCTGTCAGATCGACATTGATCCCAAGGGCTTTGTGAATGATGGTCTTGTGCTTCTGATTGCCTGCGCCACCAAGAACGAAGACATAGCCGGTTTTGCCGACCTTGATGCTGTTGATGGCTTCGGTGACTTCTTTTACCATGTCGATCGGCAGACCGACATAGAGCATGCCGGTAATACTGCCGGTCGAGTCTTTGATCGGTTCATAAGCTGCAACATACCATCTGCCCACAACCTGAGCGCGCCCGACAAAGGTCTCGCCACGCATAACCGCACTTACTACCGGGTTTGGTGTGTTGTCCTGGTTGACCGCCGGAATGTAGGTGCCTATAGCTCTTTTGCCATCTTCGCCAATGACGTTGGTCGCGACGCGCAGCATGTCACCACGCGTGTTCATGCGCTGGAAAATGGTGCAGGTACCGCCCAGCATTTCTTTGACCTTGTCAACGACCGGGGTTGCCTGTGAACTTGAAAAATTCTGGCCAAGCCAGACGTCGCCGACTGTAAGTTTTGGCAGGCTTATTTCCTGGCTCTGCTGGGTAAACTGGTTTACCGCGTTCCATTTAATGTTTTCGCTTGAAAAATTAACTCCACCGGAGCTGTCGAGAACATTTCTGGCCGCAGCCAGGTCGCCATGCAGCTTGATTCTCAGAAGTTTGTCCTGCGTGTTTACGAGGTTTAGAACCCCTTCTGAGATGAGCTTGGCCTGTGACTCAGCTTCCCCAAGCATCGTGGTTTCAACCAGTTTGCCAATGGCTTTGCCTGACGAGTCGGTGAGCCATAGAGCACTGATGCTCATGACTACAACGCCAAGACAACCGAAAATAAGAAGTTTCCATTTAAGAGACAAATCTGCCCAGAGTTTGAAAAAAAACATTGACTGCGCCTCCTGTCAGGAATTTTGCCGGGTCCAGGACGTCAGAGCATCGCAACGGTCGGATCATAAACTCACCTTGATCTGATTGTTATACAGAAGCTTATCTATTGCCAGCAGAATGATGACTTCGCCATCAAACCTGCCGATTCCCTTGATGTATCTTGTCACTTCACCTTTTGAAACGCTTGGGGCCGGAGAAATCTGATCTGGCAGTATGGAAATCACTTCTTTAACGGAATCGACAACCAGGCCGATCGAAGCGTCGTTTATGTTGACCACGATGACACAGGTGCGGTCGTCATAGTCGCGGGGCTGCATGTGAAAGCGCAGTCTGACATCAACTACCGGGATGACGTTGCCGCGCAGGTTGATTACGCCCTTCATATACTGGGGCATATCAGGCACTTCGGTGATCTTTTGAATACCCACTATTTCAGTGACATGCCGTATCTCTATGCCATAAACCTCTCCGCCGATGCGAAAGGACAAATACTTGCCCTCTTGCGTATCTTCATTCTCATCGTCTTCAAGGTCAAAATCATCGTTAATTTCTTTTCTCTGGCTTTCTGACATTGTGTGTTCCTCCTCAGATGATTCTTAGCTGCTCATCGCCAGCCTTTTCGATCAGGCCACCGATATCAAGTATCAGACTGACAGCACCATCGCCCAGAATGGTGCAACCAGAAATTCCTCTGGCAGAAGACAGAAAGTTTGACAGGCCTTTGATGACTGTTTGCTGCTGCCCGAGTATTTCATCTACAAAAATGGCTGCTTTGCGCCCCTGGTCTTCAACTATAACCAGAATCCCGTCATGCAGCTCGGTGTATTTCGAAGATTTTCCGTGTAATCTGTGAAGACGCACGACCGGAATCATGTCTTCACGGATTCTGACAATTTCCTCGCCCTCCGGTGTGACGGTTATTGACTTGGCAAGGGGTCTCACAGATTCCCTGATTGAAAGAAGAGGAATAGTATATTGTGAGGTGCCGACTTTAACCAGCATTCCATCAATGATTGCAAGGGTCAGCGGGATCTGCAGATAAATTGAAGTTCCCTGACCGGGCTTGCTGCGAATCGAAATGCGGCCCTTGAGTTTTTCAATGTTCTTTTTAACCACATCCATGCCTACTCCGCGGCCCGAAACTTCAGAAACGCTTTCTGTGGTAGAGAAACCCGGTTCAAAAATGAACGCATAAACTTCTTCATCGCTGAGATGAGCGGAATCACCCTTGAACAGACCCCGTTCGATGGCCTTGTTGAGAATTCTCTGGCGGTCGAGCCCGCGACCGTCGTCAGACACTATGATCCAGACTTCACCGCCCTCATAGCGGGCTTCGATGGTTATTTTACCGGTTTCGGGCTTGCCGAGTTTCAGTCTTTCCTCAGAAGATTCCAGGCCGTGGTCAACAGAATTTCTGACCATGTGCAGCAGCGGATCAGCTATCTGCTCAGTCATTGTCTTGTCTACTTCAGTTTCTTCACCGAGGAGGGTAAGCTTGACTTTCTTTTTAACCTTGCGGCTGAGGTCGTGTACGACCCTGACAAGCTTCTGAAAAGTCATAGCGAGAGGAATCATGCGAACGCTCATCGCTATGTCCTGAAGCTCACTGGTGACCCTTCGCAGGTGGTGAACCGCCCGGTCGAAGTTTTCGAGAACCAGATCGCGCAGGTCGGGGTTACGTGTAACCATGGTTTCGGCAATTACCAGTTCTCCGACCAGGTTTACCAGTTTATCGAGCTTCTGCAGGTCAACACGAATGTCTGAACGCTTAATGCCCTTGTCCTGAGTCGGAGCCTTGGCAGCCTGTTCTGATTGCTTCTTAAGTGCCATCTCAACCGTATCATGGTCGGTGGCGCCCATGTCGACAAGAACTTCACCAATGGTTGCCCGTTGTTTCTCAAGGGCTCCGAGAAGCTGTTCCTCTGATACAGCACCCTCTTCAAGCAGAATCTGCCCGAGCTTTTTGGGGCTTTTGCCTTCTTCCGTGCTGAGGTTATTTTCCAGCTGGATAAGAAGGTCTTCAACCATTTTCAGGCCCTCAAAATCGCCAGGACCACCTGAAGCAAGGTTGCCGACACCCTGTCTGAGAGAATCGATGACAATGAGGAAGGTCATCAGGTGTTCCGGGGCAAGCTCAAGCTGGTTATCTACGACAAGTTCGAGAACTGTTTCAGCCTTATGACTGAGGTTTTCAAGCATTTCGAGCCCCAGGAAACCGCAGTTTCCTTTGAAGCTGTGCATGCCTCTGAAAATTTCTCTTAATGACTGATGCGAGCCTGCAGGTGATTTTTCGAGCTCGAGCAGAAGCTTTTCTGACTTGTCGAGAATATCACCAGCCTCTTCAACGAACTGTTCGACTATTGGCCGGTTGGTTTCGCTGTGTGCATTTTCTCTCGTAAGTTCAGGTTTGAATATCTGTGCCGAACTCTGACGTTTTTCATTCTCACTGGAATTTCTGTCGTTTGTGGGCTTTTCTGCCGCGGCCGGTTTTCCGTTCGCCGAATCAATGGCTGCGCTGAGGCGCTTTTCGATAGACTCCCGCTCGTCTTCGCGGCCTTTGTCAGAATTATTTTTATCAATGAGGTCAAGGTAGCCGCGGGCCAGATCGATGGCCTCCATCAGCAGATCAACGTGGTCTGACTGCAGACTGGCCTTGCCGCTTCTGAAAAGGTCGAGAAGGGTTTCTGCCTTGTGAGTCAGCGATGCAATATTGTTCAGCCCAAGACTGCCGGCACTGCCCTTCATCGTATGGAAAAGCCTGAATACGCCGTTAATGCCAGAGGGGTCTACGACTCCAGTCCGTTCTGCCTCTTCGTGGGTGGCAATCAACTGAAGTTCTACCTCTTCGATCAATTCGCGGCTTTCGGTAACAAAGACCCGAAAAAATTCAAGTTCCATGTCTTTGAACATAATTCGGAAACTTCCTTTTACTTCATTTCAAATTCACAAAAATCAACTTAGTTCAAGTTCCCAGATTATATCATCCCAGAACGATTCTGGGGCAAGAAGATATATATGTTCTTCCCCGACCAGAACATCGACACATCTGAATGGACCGCTCTGCTCAGGAATCAGACCACGGCCAGACACTGGCAGACCAATACGGAAAACCCGGTCAGGGTTTGAGCGCAGCGCCATCAGCCTGCCGCAGATAGTATTGAGAATTTCGCCGAGGTTGTCAGAGTTCTGTTCGGCGGTTGGAGTTTCGCCTGAGAGTCCAAGAATCGCCTCTGTAAATCGGTTCATCAAAGTGTCCGGAACTGTAATTATTATTTCACCCCACGGAAGTGGTGCCAGCATTTTGATGCTTGCCCACCAGCCATCCAGATTCACTTCCGGCAGCTTGTTGCTGGTGACTTCAGATAGAACTACTTCTTCGAAAACGAGTGTCTCAAAAGCCTCTGAAAGAGCTTTATAGATCAGTTCTTCGCAGGAACCTGGTTTGGGGATCATTCGAAAAATTCCTTTCCGACAGTTTGCTCGATGCCGTCAAGAAGTTTCTGGGGCGAGGCCGGTTTGTAGATGATTTTATCGACCCCGATGCTTTTGAGCTCGTTTTCAAGTGCCGGATTAGTAAGAGACGAAATTACAAATACCGGAATATGGTTCAGTTTTGGGCTGCCTTTTACTGCTTTAAGAAGCCCTGTTCCGTCAAGGTTGGGCATGTTCATGTCAGTTATCAGCAGAGAAATGTCGCGGGAACGCAGAATGCCAAGAGCTTCGATTCCATCGGCTGCATGTACAAATTCACAACTTGTACAACCGATCATTTCAAGACATTGCTGAATGATTCTTCTGGCTGTCGCCGAATCATCAACAATCAGAATTGTACGCATCTTGCTTCCCTCCAGATTATCAATGCCATGTGATCAAATTTTCCGGTTTTCATAGCCGGGTGTGTGTATCAGAAGATCATTTGCCCCAACTGTAAGTGTTACAGTTCTGCTGATTTCTCCTCCAACCTCTTCTGAGGCCGGAAACAAACGATTTGCCCAAAGAGCTTTTTTTACCGCCAGATAATTCCGTTTCCCTATGTTGAAGGTGCTGTTTGGGTCCATGACCTGGGCACCTCCGGCCAGTTTGACCACCATGTCGGCTGGCTTGCAGCCAAGTTTTTCCATTTCAGCCAGCAACAGTGGAATTCCGACGTCAGCAAAGGCTCCCGGTCTCTTCGCTGCCAGTTCTTTGTTTATTGAACTTTCAGGTAGCTGAACATGAATCAGACCTGCAACCGGTTGTTTTTTGGAGAAAATTGCGACGGCGACACAAGAGCCCAGAGCAAGGGTCTTGATGACAGTTCCGGGTTCGCCGGATGCTGCAAGCTCTCCAATACCGACATAAATGGTCATCAGTTTTTCTTTCGGGTGCAGATTTCAGGCTCTTTCGCAGCAAAACAACGACGTCGTCTTTCAGGGGTGAACATGGGCGTGTTCGTTTGCCTTTTCCTGGCAGTGCCACGTGGTGCAACGCCGTGCAGGGCTGCACTGTCGAAATCATTACCCAGCTTCCTTTAAAGATCTTGTTCAGTTTTTTCTATGCAATAATCATGCCTGAGGACTCAAGTATTTTTTCTCTCTTAACTTGAGTCTATCCAGTGGGGCGGTTTTTGTCAATTATCTCAATAAACAGGCAGAGTAAAAGCACGAAAAAATGTGCAAAAAAAACACATCAGGGTACCCTGACGTGTTTTTTTGGAGATACGGTTTCAGTAGAGGGTGTAAATCTCGGTCCAGAACATGTGGTAATCATAGTCATTGTTCAGACCACGACCGGCAGAGAACTTGGGAAGAGCGGCAGTTTTGCGCTGAGCATCGCCAAGCAGATCGAAGCTGGTGTAGCCAACTCTGATTCTGGTGTTTTCGGTGAGCTGATAGCGGTATTCGAAGGTCACGACAGTGGCTTCGGGGTCGGCAATGCCGAGGCTGTTGTAAGAATCGTAGGCGGTGTTCGATTTGTCAGCCGGAATTGCAGCAGCGTCATTAACACGGCCCTGACCATTCAGGTGGCGGGTCATATCGTTGCTGACCTTGTCTTTCATTTCGCCAAGGAAATCGCCGGCCAGTCTGAAATAATGCTTGGTGTTGTTCGGGCGGTATTCGGTCTGCAGCTTGAGGTCATACATATTGACCAGACCTCTGTCGAAATAGTTATTGCCGCGGGCGATATCTTCATAGGGGGTTTCAGCCGCATCCATGTATCTCATGTCGTTGTTGATAGAGATGGCACCAACTGATTCGTCATCAGCGAAAGTACCGGCGATTTTGGCAGCCCAGTGCTTTTTGCTGTCCCATTTAACTGCAGCATGGCCCATCCAGCCATTCATATCGGGGCTGATCCAGGCAGAACCTGAGGCAGCGATATCAGCGGCGGTGTTCAATACATCAGCTTCATAATGGGTGAACGCAAAACCAAGGTCATAGCTCCAGTGACCGCAGTTGCCGATCGGGCCTTTTGAGCCAAATTCAACGTCCCAGCGCTTGTCGCTGGTCTGCTGGCCGGCAACGGTGTTGCCAAGGGCTACCGGGCCAGTCAGGAGAGCTGCTGCAGGAGCAATAAAGAGGGGTGCTGTTCCAGTCGCGGGCGAAGCGTTGTTTGGCATGCGGTTGCGGGCGATCAGGTTCGGTTCATCCTGACCATAAAGGCCAAGATAGAAGTCGTGCTTGCGGTAGGTGGTGTTCAGGTCAAGGTTCCAGACGCCACGGAAATCTACGCCGGCGTCATCTTTGTAACTGCCCTGATGGCGGTCAAAAATGGTCTGCATGGTCATGTTGACGTCGCCGATCTTCTTGCTGTAGCGGATGATATCGATGTAGTTGTTGAGCAGCAGGGCATGGTTGTGGGCATAGAGGTTGCGGCCAAAGACGAAGTCGCCACCGAAGCGGAACATGTCTTTAACTTCGAGGTATGCCTGATAAACAGTGTTGTCACTGGTTTTGTTGCCGCCAATGGTGCCGAGACCAAAAGCGCTGTTAAGACCTGACTGGGCATTGCCTGTGCCAATATTGGTGGTGTTGTAATCGAGCATTGCCCAGTAAACGAAAGCAGAAATGTTTTCGTCGATGTTGGCGTTGAAGGTGAGGCCGATCATGCTTTCGGTCAGGCTGTTGTCGCTGTTGCCGGCTCTGTTGGTGCCGTTCAGAGCATTAGCTGCCCAGTCGTGCTTGTGAGTGATGTTGGTATGGCGAACCAGCATGTCGCCGCCAAGTTTGACCTTTTCCATGCCGCCTTTGGCGATGTAGTCCTTGATGCCTTCGACATCTTTTTTCAGGAAAGATACATCTTCTTTGACAACCTGCATGTCGTCTTCGAGAGAGGTAACTTTTACACCGAGAAGAGCGAGTTCATCAGCAAATTCTACGGTCAGTTTTTCAAGGGTCTGCAGGTCAGCCTTGGTGACCAGATTGGTGCCGACGCCAGATTCGAACATCTGTTCGACATAGGCGAGCATCTTGGCGGTGACCATGGCGAGATCGAATCTGGTCAGACCTTTATTGCCCTTGAATTTGCCATCGGGAAAACCCTGGACGATGCCTTTGTCAGACAGCTTGTTGATGGCATCAAAAGCCCAGTGCGAAGCGGGCACATCAGAGAACGGAGCTGCCACAACTGCTGTAGAAGCGAGCAGCAGAGCGGCAAGAACGAATAGAGTAAAGCGTTTCATTTTTCCTCCAGAAACCCGTTAAACTTGATTTTGGCTTCTGAACTTCGTCTTCTGGGCCCTGATACCGAAACGCCATGAGAAGTTTCCATGTTTCCTTCTGCTACGCTGCAACCTCAGGAACCGCATTCTGACTCTGAACAGAAAACCTGCGGGCAGAACCCCACATAGGAGAAATAATCTATTGTGGTATTGACGAGTTGTCAAGGTGGAAATTTTTGTCTGACTGTGAGCGGTACAGTTGAACGTCGATGTCGGCACTGCTGAGGGGCTGAAAAAACGTTGTGTACAAAATGCTTGCCGAAAGATAAAAAAAATAGTTACACCGATAATTAGACAAAGCATGAAAAAATTCAGGGGTGGGGATAGCGTAAAATGAAATTTACTGGCTATGGTATGTCAGGTTCGGTTGGCAGTGAAAAAGGCAGAAAAGGGCGGAAATCAAGAAAAGTTTCACTTGCAGGTGCCGCTACAATCGATGATGCTGCGGCGTTGGCCGAGTTTTTGCGCGAAGTTGCTTCTGATGCAAAATCTTTGATGATTGACCTGAACGAAGTAAAAAGTGTTGATGTATCTTTTTTTCAGATACTTCTTGCCACAGCAAAGACCTGTTTCCTCAGCGAAGTTGAAGCTTCAATAGTTGCATTGCCCGATGAACATGTTGTATCCAGATCGGCCATCGCCGCGGGTTTTTCTGCCCCTGCCGACGGATTCTGGTTTGGTTTGGCCTGTATTTCAAACACCGGAGCAGATTCATGACCAAACGAATTCTCATCGCTGACGATTCTGGCAGTATCAGAGAAATGCTTGCCTTTGTTCTGACACAGGCCGGATATGAGGTGTTATCAGCCCAGGATGGCCAGGAAGCCCTCGACAAGGCTCCGGCATTCGGCCCACATCTAATTATTACTGACCTGAATATGCCGAATCTGAACGGCATTGATCTGGTAAAGAATCTTCGGGGCATGACAAGTTTCAGATTTACTCCGATTCTGGTGCTGACCACCGAGGGTCAGGATGAAAAAAAACAGGCCGGAAAAGCAGCCGGCGCTACCGGTTGGCTGGTCAAGCCTTTTAAGCCCGAAAAGCTTCTCGCAGTCGTTGGGAAAGTTTTACCAAATTAACAGCCTGACAGGGTCATGTTTTATTTTGAAGCATTTCTAAATGGGGAAACAGATTATGGAAAACCCGACTGGCTTTTTTCGCGAAGAAGCGGTTGAACTGCTGGCAGCCCTTGAGGGCTACCTGCTCGACCTTGATAAAAATCCCGCAAACCCTGAGTTGATAAACGATGTTTTTAGAGCCCTTCATACTCTTAAAGGCTCAGGGGCAATGTTTGGTTTCAACGATCTTGCGGGGTTCGTACATCATATCGAGAATGTTTTTGACCTGGTCAGAAAAGAAGAAATTTGTCTTGACCGCGCGCTGCTGAACCTGACCCTTGAAGCCCGCGATCTGATGAAACTCCTCATCGACCCGGCAGTTGAAATTGCACCTGCGGCACGCCGGCGCATGGATGAACTGACCGCGGCTTTCTCTGGGCTGCTTCCCCATAAAAAGGCTGCAGAAGAAAAGTATGTCAGTCACTCTGATACATCTGCCGCTGCGCCCGTCACAGAAAAGCGGTCTGACGCAGCAATCCAATACAGAATCAGCTTTGCCCCACACCCTGAATTTTTTTCCAGTGGTAATAACCCGTTGAACATTATTACTGAACTTAAATCTCTCGGGGATCTCAAGGTAACCGTTAACTCCGATATGGTTCCTGATCTCGAATCTCTGTCGCCTGAGAGATGCTATCTCAGCTGGGTTTTTGAACTCATCAGCGAAAACGATCTCAATGCGGTAAAAGACGTCTTTATGTTCGTCGAAGATATCGCCGATCTGAAAATTGATATCGTCAGTAAACCATCGCTATCTGCCAATATTGATAAAAACTTCGCCGAGGAAACTTTTGATTCTGTTTTGTCACAGAATGCCGAAGCGATTAAATCATCTGCAATTGCCGATTTAATTTCAGATACAACGGTTCTGTCTGGCATAAAAGTCGATGCCGCCAAACTTGAAAAGCTCATTGGTCTACTGGGGGAACTGGTAACGATTCAGTCACGCCTCAGTCAGGCCGCAGAAAATCGTGGCGACAGCGAGCTGATTGCCATTTCCCAGGAACTGGATGCTCTAACCGGTGAATTGCGCGACAACGCCCTTAAATTGAGCATGCTGCCGATCGAGTCTATATTCGCACGTCTCGAACGTTTCGGCGAGAGCGAAGCCGCTGCGCTTAACCATCAGATCAGATTCAAATTTGCCGGCGGTGATACTGAGCTCGACAAAGGCGTTTTGAGCCGCCTGTTTGAACCACTGACATTCCTGATCAGATTTTGCATTCACAACAGCCATGAGGAAACTGCTATCCGTGTTCAAAACAAAAAAGATGCCCGTGGTCTGATCTCTGTTTCTGCCTGGCATTCGTCGGGCAATGTCTGCGTTTCTGTCGAAGATGACGGTTGCCTGACCCAGTTATCAGAAGACCAGAGCACCATTCTTGAAAAATCGCAGCGGATCGTCGAAGAATTGCGCGGCAGTCTTGAAGCAAGGCTCAGCCCGGGTCGAAGCTCGGCATTCGTTATCAAACTGCCATTGAATCTGGCAATTATCGAGGGCCTGATGATTCGTCTTGCTGACCGGCTTTTTGTTTTTCCGCTGTCGCTGGTCGAAGAATGTATCGAACTGACGCTTGCCGACCAGACAAGGCATTACAACAAGAATGTCGTAATGGTCAGAGGTCAGATTGTGCCTTATATTCTGCTGCGCGAAAAGTTCGCTGTCGATGGTGTGCCGCCAGCGGTTCAGCAGGTGGTCATAATCAATCAGAATGGTCGCCGGGTCGGTTTTGCGGTTGACCAGGTAGTTGGAGAATACCAGACAGTCATTAAAAGCTGGGGAAAATTCTGCAGCCAAACTCCCGGTATCACCGGGGCAACGATTCTCGGCGATGGCAACATCGCGCTGATTGTCGATCTTCCTGTTCTTATCGAAGAAGAAAAGAACGAACCACTCTCAGAAGGGCAAAATTAGTCATGGCATTCAGTTTCTTCTTTCGTGATGTTCCTGCACTGGAAACCGCCGCCCAGGCAATGATCGAGCAGACTCAGGGGCAGAGTCGTATTCGCGTATGGGTCGCCGGTTGCGCCATGGGCCAGGAAGTTTACACACTCGCCATTCTGCTGGCCGAAAAGATGCATTATTTTGCATTTCAGAATCTGATGATTTATGCCTCTGATATAGAAAAAGATTTTGGCGATATTGTCACCCGCGGTGAATATGAGTGGGGTGATATCGAACGTATTCCTGACAATCTGCGCGAAAAGTATTTCTCCGAAACCGGAAAGGCGGGGGTTTTTGCCGTCAACAGTATTCTGCGCAGCAGAATAAGCTTCGTCCATCATGATCTTCTGACCCTGACGCCTGTCTGCGAAGAGGTCAGCCTGATCGTCTGCAAGAATGTTCTGCTGCATTTTCAGCCCGAAGAGCGCATCGATGTTTTTCGCATGTTTCACAAAACTCTCTCGCGCAACGGTGTTCTTGCGAACGAAAATACCCAGAAGCTGCCCGTAGAGGTTAAGGGGCTGTTTCACCAGATTTCGAACGATTCACAGGTCTATCGCAAAATCGAGGGAGGCAGATGAAAATTTTTCAGCTCGAACAGAACCCCGAAAAATACAGCTGCCGATCTTATCTGATTCTCGGCACCTGGAGCACCCTCGATGATGTTAATACGGTCATTGATCCTGGTATAGACGGGTCGATCATCGACCAGATCGAGAAGATTTACACGGGTGTCGGAAAAAACCCGGTTGATCTTGTTGTGTTGACTCACAATCACTTTGATCACGCAGGAGGTGCCGCAGATTTAAAAAAACGTTACAACGCAAAGGTTATGGCATTTTCACCAGGGGAAAACGTGGATGCGCTTTTTAAAGACGGTGATCAGCTGCGCTTTGGTGACCGACAGTTTGAAGTGATTCATCTGCCGGTACATTCTAATGATTCAGTGTGCTTATACTGTCACGATGATCGGGTTATTTTTACGGGTGACAATACCCTAAGAGTCAGGAACTCAGAGGGTTCATACAAACAGTTTTATCTTGATTTTCTGCAGCGGATGGCTGGCTGCAGGGTAAAGACCGCCTATGGTGGTCACGATCTGCCAATAGAGGAGGGGTTGGGCGAAGTAATAAGAGAAAGTATCGGGTATGTTGGCAGGGCATTGGGCCTTGCACAAGGGTTTTAATCAGTAACAGGTTGTAATTCTACTGAGAACGGAGAGATTCTATGCTTGAAAACGTGAATTTGGCGAAAAAACTCATGGGGGGCTTCATTGCAGTTGCCTTGATCACTCTCATAGTTGGCTATCAGGGCTACAGCGGCATTGGAGATTTGACCGAACACATCGTCGATATCGGCGAAGTCAGACTGCCTTCGGTAGAACAGCTGCTGATTGTCGAAAAGGATATCGAAGCGGTTCGTGTGGCACAGCGAACTCTGCTTAATCCTGACCTGAACGATGAAGATTATAAACGGCAGTTCACTAACATTGCTGCTGCCCGCGAAAGATACATGGCAGCTCTGGCCATATATGAACCTCTGCCTCAGACTAAAGAATAGGCTGAAGAATACAAAAAATTCACTGCGGCTCTTGAAGAATGGCGTAAAGTTAATGCCGGATTTCTTGACGAGGTTAAAAAGCTCGAGGCGACCGGTATTCGTAACCCGGTTCTTCTCGAACGCGACATCAACCGCTTCAAGGGTGACCACTACAGTCTCGAAGTTCAGGTTAACGACCTGATAGATGGCGGCAACGTTTTTGCCGGTGGTGATGACCATACCGCCTGTAACTTCGGTAAATGGCTGGCAGGTTTTAAGAATACCAACACCGAGTTCAATGCGGTTATCGCTGAAATACGTGCTCCACACCAGAAATTTCACGCATCGGTTAAACGGATTCGCGATCTGGCGAGGGTAGGCGATGTCGAGGGTGCAAAAAGATATTACCTCTCAGAAATGAAGCCTGCTGCCGCCCAGACTTTTCAGTATTTTGACCAGCTTTTAAAGTCTGCTGCCGAGGCTAAGGCGACTTATGACCGCATCAACGAAATTGCCATGGTCGAAGCACTTGAGGTTCAGCGCACCGCTCTTGCGCATCTTAAAAAGGTTATCGAAATCAACGAACAACTTTCGAAAGAAAGCATTACAGAATCAAAAGCTGCAGCCGCACAGGCCCGCAGAGTCGCAGCTCTTGGCATGCTTGCCGGTTTCATTCTTGCCCTGTTTGCCGGCCTGTACCTTGGTCGTAACATTTCCGGCATTCTTGAAATGCTCAAGGCCGAAATGCAGATGCTTATCGAGGCTGCGGTCAACGGTAAACTTTCGACCCGTGGCCGTGCCGAACAGATCAATTTCGAGTTCAGGCCCCTGGTTGAGGGCGTAAATAAGCTTCTTGACGCGGTAATCGGGCCGTTGAACGTCTCGGCAGAATACATCGACCGCATTTCAAAAGGTGACCTGCCGAAGAAGATCAGCGACACCTATCATGGTGATTTCAACGAAATCAAGATCAATCTGAACAACTGTATTGACAACATCAATGCACTGGTAACCGATGCAAACCTTCTCGCAAAAGCTGCGGTAGAAGGTAAGCTTGCGACCCGTGCCGATGCCAGCAAACATCAGGGTGATTTCCGCGCTATCGTTGATGGCGTTAACAAGACTCTCGATGCGGTAATCGGGCCGTTGAACGTTTCTGCCGAATATGTTGACCGCATCTCCAAAGGCGATATTCCGAAGAAAATCACTGACAACTACAACGGTGACTTCAACGAAATCAAGATCAACCTCAACAACTGTATCGATAATCTGAATGGCCTTATCGACGAAATGAACAAAATGTCGAGCGAACACGACAAGGGCGATATCGACGTCAAGATCGACGTCAGCAGGTTCGCCGGTGCCTATCAGACTATGGCGAAGGGTGTCAATGATATGGTCTTCGGCCATATAGCGGTCAAGAAAAAAGCCATGGCCTGTGTTAAGGAATTCGGCGAAGGTAACATGGATGCGCCGCTCGAACAGTTCCCGGGCAAGAAGCGTTTTATCAACGATACTATCGAACAGGTTCGTGTCAACATCAAGGCACTGGTCGCCGACGCCAACATGCTTGCCAGAGCTGCTGTGGAAGGTAAACTTGCGACCCGCGCTGATGCCGGTAAGCACAAAGGCGACTTCCGCGCTATCGTTGAAGGCGTTAACAAAACCCTCGATGCGGTTATCAACCCGCTCAAAGTTGCCGCCGATTACGTTGACAAGATTTCCCGCGGCGAAATTCCGCCCGAAATCACTGACAATTACAATGGCGACTTCAACGACATCAAGAACAATCTCAACGCCTGTGTGAAGAACCTGACCAATGTCGCAATTGAAATCAAGACCGCTTCTGACAACGTTGCTAATGGCAGTAATGAACTGTCGTCCAGCGCCGAACAGCTTTCCAGCGGTGCCAACGACCAGGCAAGTGCCGCAGAAGAAGTTTCGTCTTCAATGGAAGAGATGAGCTCCAATATTCAGCAGAACGCTGATAATGCGGCACAGACTGAAAGAATCGCCAAAAAGGCGGCAGAAGATGCCAGAGCCGGTGGCAAGGCAGTTGCCGAAACTGTGGCTGCCATGAACGAGATTGCGTCGAAGATTGCGATTATCGAAGAAATCGCAAGACAGACGAATCTTCTTGCTCTGAACGCCGCAATTGAAGCGGCCCGCGCCGGTGAACACGGCAAGGGCTTCGCGGTTGTTGCTTCTGAAGTTCGCAAACTGGCAGAGCGCAGCCAGCTGGCTGCCGGCGAAATTCGCAACCTGTCGGCGTCAAGCGTGCAGATTGCTGGCAAGGCCGGCGAAATGCTGGCCCAGATCGTTCCTGATATCCAGAAAACTGCAGAACTCATTCAGGAAATCAGCATTGCCTGCCGTGAGCAGAATACTGGCGCTGACCAGATCAACAAGGCAATTCAGCAGCTCGACTCGATCATTCAGCAGAATGCCGGAGCTTCTGAAGAACTGGCTTCGACAGCCGAAGAAATGTCTTCACAGTCTGAACAGATGCGCTCGGTCATCGCGTTCTTCAAGATTCAGGGAGCAGCCAATCTGCACGGAGTGAAAGCTGACCGCAAGCCAGCCCACCGTCCGGCACCGGTTGACCATTCCAAGCCCCGGCCCGAAAATATTTCGAAGCAGCAGCTCGCCAAGGGCGTCAGCAGTGCTTCGAAAAAAGGCGTTAACCTGAATCTGGGTGACGATATCGACAAGCATGACTCTGACTTTGAAAAATACTGATTGATGGCTGCTGGTGAGCGTAACATACGCTCACCAGCTCACTGCCCAGGAGGAAAAAATGTCCAGCGAAAATAAAGGTGTGGGTACAACGGTTCAATATCTTGCTTTCAAGCTCGGAAGCGAAGTTTATGCGGTTGATGTTGCCAAAGTCAGAGAAATTCTTGATTATCCGCCAATTACCAAGGTTCCGCGCACTCCAGACTTCATGCGTGGCGTTATTAATTTGCGTGGCAGCGTTGTTCCGGTTGTCGATATGCGTCTTAAATTCGGCATGAGCATGACCGAAAAATCGGTAAACACATGTATTGTCGTGGTTGAAGCACTTGTCGAGAATGAACTGACGACCATCGGGGCCCTGGCCGACTCTGTTCAGGAAGTGGTTGAGCTTGACCCAACGAATATTGAACCGCCACCGAAAATCGGTTCACGTCTGAAAGTCGAATTTCTCAAAGGTATGGGTAAAATTGGCGAGAATTTCCTGATGATTCTCGATATCGACAAGGTCTTTTCTTCGAGCGAAATGATGATGGTTAAAGAAGCGACCTCGGTCGGCAAAGATCTGGTGGAGCCCGACAGATACCAGGATTAACGCATGGAAAATTTCGCGAAAAAGCTGCCTGCATCTGATGGCCTGGTCAAAATGACCGAGGCTGATTTTCGTCAGCTGAGCCGGTTTGTGCAGGAGACCTGGGGTATCAAGCTTCCGCTCAACAAGAAGCTGATGCTCGAAGGTCGCCTGCGCCGCCGGTTGACACAGTTGCACATGGCCGATTATCGCGAATACTGCGAATATCTCTTCAGCCCGGAAGGCCATGATCGTGAAGCCCGCGAAATGATCGATCTGGTTTCGACCAACAAAACAGATTTTTTCAGGGAAGCGGAGCATTTCTCATACCTTGTTGAACAGACGCTTCCTGAATTGCGGGGCTCTTATTCTGTTGGAGATTACGGGAATCCTTTGAAGATGTGGAGTGCCGGGTGTTCAAGCGGCGAAGAACCTTATACCATGGCGATGGTGCTCAGTGACTATGCTGAGCACCATCCTGGTTTCAGGTTTTCGATCTATGCCAGCGATATCTCGCAGAGAGTTCTTCAGACCGCGATCATGGCGATTTACAATGAGACGAAGATTGCGCCAGTTCCGCTCGAAATGCGGCGTAAGTATCTGATGCGCAGCAAAGACAGCTCGAAACAGCAGGTTCGTTTCGTGTCGCAGATACGCAATCTGATAACTTTTGACCGCGTCAATCTGATGAATATCGATGAACAGGTTGACGAGGTTTTCCATGTTATTTTCTGCAGAAATGTAATTATCTACTTTGACAGAGCTACCCAGGAAGTCCTTTTGAACAAGTTTGCCCATAAACTATGCCCGGGTGGCTATCTGTTTCTTGGCCATTCAGAAGCTCTTGCCGGCATGCAGGTACCGTTTCGGAGCGTGGCCCCGATGGTTTACCGCAAGATCTAGAAACGAGGCACAATGATGAGTAATGCAGGTCAACCTGTCAGAGTTCTTATTGTTGATGATTCAGCCGTGGTCAGACAGGTTTTGAAAGATCTTCTTTCTGAAGACCCTGAAATTTCGGTAATGGGGGTGGCCGCCAACCCGTTTATTGCTGCCGAGAAAATCGCAGAAGAAGTGCCGGATGTAATTATTCTCGATATCGAAATGCCTCGCATGGATGGCCTGACTTTTCTGCAGAAACTGATGACGCAGCACCCGGTGCCGGTCGTTATCTGCAGCAGTCTTGTCTCTGATGGCTGCGAAACTTCGATGCGCGCTCTCGAACTGGGCGCGGTTGATATCGTTTCGAAGCCTCAGCTTGGCACAAGACAGTTTCTTGAAGAATCGCGCGTTCGTATCTGTGATGTGGTTAAAGCGGCGGCTGGTGCGAAGCTGCATAAACCGATTGACCCTGAGCGGCTGAAAAAGAACTCTGCCGACGTGATTCTCAAGCGCGCCAATCTGGCGACTGTTAAAACCACCGAAAAAGTTGTTGTGGTTGGTGCTTCAACCGGTGGTACTGAAGCTCTGCGCGTATTTTTGTCTGACCTGCCGATTGATTGTCCGGCAGTTGTCATTGTTCAGCACATGCCAGAAAAGTTTACCGCCTCGTTTGCTCGCCGCCTCAATGAGTTGTGTCGAGTTTCGGTTAAAGAAGCCGAAAATGGTGACAGCCTGTTGCGCGGTCAGGCTCTGATCGCTCCAGGCAACAAGCACCTTCTCGTGAAATCGAGCGGGGCAAGATTTTTTGTCGAAGTGAGGGATGGCCCTCTCGTTTCGCGTCACAGGCCCTCTGTGGATGTTCTTTTTCGCTCTTCAGCCCGCTACCTGGGCAAAAATGCCGTTGGCGTCATCATGACCGGAATGGGTGACGATGGCGCCAAGGGATTGCTCGAAATGAAAGAGGCCGGGGCAGTCACCATCGCTCAGGATGAAAAGACCTCGGTCGTTTTCGGTATGCCCTTTGAAGCTATTAAACTCGGTGCTGCTGATCAGGTTCTACCACTTGACCGCATTGCCAGAGAGGTCTTGCATATATGTCAAAGCTGACGTTGCCAAAAATTCATGTCAACATCGGGCAGTTGCATGCCTGCCGGGAACCTTCAATTCTCAATACGCTGCTTGGATCATGCGTTTCTGCCTGCCTGTTTGACCCGGATGCGAGGGTGGCCGGCATGAATCACATTCTGCTTGTTCATAAGGCTGACATGGAACATTTCGATGCCAGCACCCGCTATGGCATTCATGCCATGGAGGTTCTCATAAATGAAATGATAAAGCTCGGGGCCAGACGCTCAAGACTGCATGCCAAAGCTTTTGGTGGCGGTAATGTGCTGGCCATGGGCAGTCCCGACAATATGACTCCAGGTCAGCGTAATGTTGAATTTCTCATTAATTTTCTGCAGATGGAAAAAATACCATTGCTTGCCTACGACTTTGGTGGCCCCTGGACCAGAGTAATCAATTTTCATACCGACACCTACGATGTTTTTGTCAAAAAGACCCAGAAGAAACTCAGAGATGTTACAATTGAAGAAGAAGGTCAGTTCAGACAGGAAGTATCTCAGGGTGTCGATCACGAAGAGGGCGGCGAAATTACACTATTCGACGACTGAACGGGGGAATTATGGCCAACGATCTGAAAAGCGTTTTTCGTGAGTCTGCCGGAGAATTTCTTCTCGAACTCGAGCAGGCCCTGCTGCATTTGAACAAGAACCCCGACGATATGACCGAAATTGACAGAATGTTCAGGGTAATGCATACCATCAAGGGGTCAGCCGCAATGGTCGATCTCAATGATGTGGCGCATTTTGCTCATACTCTTGAGAGCGAATGTGATTATCTTCGGCAGGGGCAGGCAAAGGTTACCCCTGAAATAATTCATCTGGCATTGTGTGCGCATGACTGCCTTTCGTCTCTGATCGAATCGCATTATGGTGGAGAGCCCGTCGACCCGGAGCAGGTTGAAAATATTCTGCAGAATTTTGCCAACGCTCGCCAGCAGGCGACGGTCAAGTCTGTTTCTGACGCCTATGGTTATGAAAAAACCCTGAAACTGATCAAAGCCACAATCAAAGACCTGACAGGGCGCGCTGGCAGCGACCCCGAAAAAAATGTTGCTGCCGCCGGGCAGAAAATGACCCAGCTTTACTACCTTCTGACCATTCAAAACAAGGAAAGCGCGGCTGAATTCATGTCAAAACTCGAAACGGTTTTTCGCAATGCCAGAGTCTCACAAAGCTCTTTGCCTGAAGATCTGCTTGATCTGGCCATAGAAATGATGCGCGAAGTAGAAGAAATGTACGACGATTCCGGCGAGGTTAACGAGGCAGACTTTGACCCCGACAAAATCCTGCAGTCGATGGAACGCCCGATGAGTCTGAATAACCGCCTGAATGAAATTACGGGCAGGATGCGAGTCAAGAACGCGGCCTTGCCCTCATTGCCCGCATCATATAAAATTAAAATATCCGCCGAAGAGAGAGGCCCGGGGTCTATGAACGGCTCTGCGAGATTTGAAAAGGTTTTTAATAGAATTGGTGTGGTAATGCCGATAAAACAAAAAAATTCAGAATCAGAGACTCCCCGGTGACTGACCGGGCAAATGAAAAAACGAGAATGACAGCATGAAAAAAATCAGTATCGATACTCTTTTGCGCACCGGCCTGCCCGTGGAAGAGATTAAAGAGCTGCTGCTTCTTGTCGGCGGCGAAAATACACGGGTTGAAATACTGCCTGATGACGAAGAAACGGTAAGCACTGTTTCTGATGCCGAAAGTGTCGAGCCGATCGGCGAGATACTTGTCAAGCGCGGCGATCTTACCCACGAAGCACTCGATAAAGGCCTGAAAAAGCATAAGCCCATCGGTCAGGAGCTGGTTGAAGAAGGCCTGGTTTCGCCTGATAAAGTTGCGGCGGCACTGGCAGAACAGAATCGCCAGAAAGAGGCGCTGGCGCGTAAGGTTAAAGTCGAAAAAATATCGACGATCAGAGTCGCTTCTGATAAACTCGACCGGCTTTTTAACCTCATAGGCGAGCTGGTAACAGTTCAAGAACGTCTTTCGCAGGTTTCCGGGGTTATCAGAAAAGCCCAACCTCAAGAACTTGAACAGGTTCTTCAAGAATTCGATCTTGAAGGAATCTCTGAAGAAGTAAGCCTTCTGACAAACAGTCTGCGCGATAATGCCTTGAGCGTGCGCATGTTGCCAATCGAATCAACTTTTACCAAATTTCGCCGTCTGGTTCACGACCTGTCGACTGACCTGCACAAAGAAATTGAACTGACCATGAGTGGCACTGACACCGAGATCGACAAGACGGTCATAGACAAGCTCGATGAACCTCTGATGCACATGATACGCAACTGTGCCGATCATGGTATCGAACGGCCTGAAGTCCGCGAAGCTTCTGGCAAGCCGCGTAAGGGCACCATTCATCTCTCTGCCGAACATTCTTCAGGCAACGTGGTGATTCATGTGCGCGATGACGGAGCCGGCCTCGATAGAGAAAAAATACTCAAAAGGGCCGTCGAACGCGAAATAGTATCGCCTGGTGCCCAATTGAGTGATCGCGAAGTGTTTTCACTGATTTTCATGCCAGGTTTTTCTACGGCCGCCGAAGTTACCAACGTTTCCGGTCGCGGCGTCGGCATGGATGTCGTAAAAAAGACCATCGAAGAGCTGCGTGGTTCGGTTGAAGTTTTTTCGACTCCCGGAAGTGGCACTCAGATCGATGTTGTTCTACCATTGACTCTTGCTATTATCGATGGTCTGCTGGTTTCAATAGATAACCGCTCATTCGTTCTGCCGCTCAGCGTGGTTGAAGAATGCTTTGAACTGCGTCGTGAAGCTACTCAGAAAAGCACGACCGGTGGCAATCTTGCAAATGTCCGCGGCAGCCTGGTTCCCTATGTCAGATTGCGTGAGCTTTTCAAGATCGACGGAGAGGCTCCGGCCATCGAACAGATTGTCATTTCGCATGTGAAGGGGCAGCGCATCGGCTTTGTCGTTGATACGGTAATTGGTGAGCACAAAACCGTAATCAAATCGCTTGGCAAAATCTATCATGGTGTACCTGAATTTTCAGGCGCATCGATTCTCGGTGATGGTTCGATCGCGATAATTCTTGATGCCGCCCGACTGCTGCAGACAAGCCAGAGTCTTGCAGCCGAACAGCAGGGCTGATCTGCACAATAGATCCTGGGTGAAATGGCAAATGTGTCTGTTTTGACAACCAGAATAATTCTGATTGTTTTTTTTGTTGCAAAATTCAACCTTATTGAGACAGAATGTTAACATTCATCGACCGAGGAAATTGAAGCAGGTAAAACAGAATGCAGCACCCCTTTCAACTCAGGGATCACGGTGGCAACGTCATCGAGATGATTGTTATCGAAGAGATTCGCTCTGACCACAAGGTTGCCGAAGCCTTGCGTATTCTCATCAACAAGTTTGATTACGTCATTCTCTCACTTTCTGAGTCGGCATCGCTGCATCCGTCGTTTTCTCAGACAATGGCTGATCTGGCTGCAACCGGCAAATTACTTGTAGTTGCCCGCGAAGACAACCAGGTTGCCATCGAAATGCACGAAGTAAAACGCTTTAAGGAAGTGCATGAGGCTGAGCACCGTGTAGAAGGCGAGCGTCATGTTCAGAGAATTCTTGAGCAGCTCAAGAAAATGTCGCCGTTGCAGTCTTCTGCCCATAAACTGATGCAGATGCTGCGCAATCCTGATGTTAAATTTGAAGAGATCGAAGAAGTCACCCGCAATGACCCAAAACTGACAATGCGCATGCTGAAAATTTCGAACAGCGCATTTTTCATGCGCCGCATGCCCTTTGGCAGTCTCAAATCCGTAGTGGCATTCCTCGGAATTGAAGGCATCAGACAGATTATCCTGCAGGAAACCTTCGAAGGTTTTGCTAAATTCTTTGCCAACCAGCGCGACAAGCTGGCGCACATGCGTCGTTGCTCGCATCTGACCGCGCATATCGGTAAACTGCTGGGCGGCGATCAGGTTCTGGTTGGTAAAATGCTGTCGGCGGGGTTGTTACATGATCTTGGCGCTCTGATGCTCTGCTATTACGACAGCGACGAATATGCCCGTGTTACTCGCATGGTGCGCAATGACAAAAAAACTATCACCGAAGCCGAAATCGAAGTTTTTGGCATCGACCATCAGGAACTCGGTCAGATCCTTATACCCAAAATGGGAATGCCCGATTTTCTGGCGCCAATTATGGCAAAACACCATAACAAATCAATTCCGACAGGTGACCTTGTTCTTCCGGCAGTCATGATTGCTAATGGCTATCTGAATCAGCACATCGAGAAGTTGCCGTCTTTTACTCCTTATGAGCAGTTTCTGCCGGCTTTTGCCGAAGAAAGGCGCACTAAAAAGATGACCGCAAGCATTGGCAAAAAATCTGGTGATTCGAAGATGGCCGATATTGCCGCTGCAAAAGAAGAAGAAGGCGATGTTTTCGCGGTTCCACACATTTTCGAAGTTCTCAAAAAAGAGCTCGACAAATACATTCTCAGCGGTTCAGAAGCACACGGCATCTGATTACAGATGCCGTATGCTTTTTTCAGGCTTTTTTGCGAAGCACTGCCACTGTAAGCGGCTCCAGGATAATTTTTGTTGCTCCAATGCTGCAGCCGGCCGGCTTTTTGATCGGTTCAATGCCAGCCTGCTCCCGATCGACAATAACTTCGCACTCTGACAGATTCAGGTTGGTTGTAAACTCTCTTGTCTTATTGTCAGCGTTAACAAATACCCAGAAGCTTTCGCCGCCTGTCGCTTTACAGCTCCAGGCAATGGCCAGGTCTTCATCTTTTATTTCAGGAGCGTTGATCAGGCTGATATTCTCATCTACCAGCTTTTTGCTGCCCAGTCTGAAAGCGTCAGACGAGCGTCGCAGTGAAATCAGGCCGCGGGTATAGGCAGAAGTTTGAGCGTTAAGCGGATATTTCTGTGCATCGGCTGCTTTGCTCCAGTCGAACATGTTGATTGCGTCTGAGGAATCATAGGAATCATGAATGAAATACGGGTGTTTGAAAGGTTTTTTATCAGCATCCACAAAATAATGAAATTTCTGCTCAGGGGTGCTGTCGGCCAGCCATTGCTTACTGCGACCGAACTCCTGACCGGCATGCAGAAAGGCGGTGCCTTGTGCAGTCAGCAGTATGGCATTGCCAATCCTGATGCGGCGATGAATTTCTTCGTCATTGGCAGGTATTTCGGGGTCTTTTTTTATCGACTGCGCAATAACGTCGTAAAGAGGCAGATTATCATGAGCTTCGATATACTGAACCATATCGCCAGGCGCATCGGCCGGGGTATTGCCAGGTTGCGCCTTAATATTGGCAAAGATTTTTGCAATGCGGCGCGCCCCGCCGGTCAGAAACATCGGTTCGCCTTCGCAGCCGAAGCCTGATTTGAGCTCGTTTCTGAATTCATCACTGAAAACGCCGACATTGTCGGTTTTGTCCATCCAGTCCTGGTCGGCACCTTTGCCTGTAAGAGCCGGATCTTCGAGATGCCCTTTAAAGGTTCGCCAGCCCTCGCCCAGAAACAACGCCTGCGGGTTGATGGCAGCAGCGGCATTGTATGCCGCTTGAATTGCCTCATGGGTCGCATCGCCCATCATGTCGAAGCGCATACCGTCGATTTTAAACTCATTAAACCAGTAGGTTACCGAATCAATCAGCAGCCGCGCAGCCATTCTGCGATTAGTGGCGAGATTGTTGCCGAAATCACCGAGAAAACTGCCGTTGGCGTCACTGAAAAAATAATAGTCCGGCACAATGTCATTGAGAAAACTCGCTTTGGCCATGTGTGTGTAGACCACATCAAGAACCACCCCCATGCCGGCAGCATGGATAGCGGCGACCAGTTCTTTAAACTCTGCGATACGCGCTGTCGGATCTTCTGGCTTTTCTGAATAGGCGCCGTCCGGAGAAAAATAGTTCTGCGGGTCGTAGCCCCAGTTGTAGTTGTTGTGCCGGGCCTTGTATTCAAGCTCGCGTTCGGCCATACGCGTTTCGTCGCCAAAATACCAGGCCATTACCGGCAGCAGCTGAATATGGGTAACCCCAAGTGATCTGATATATGGCAGTTTATCAATGAAAGCCCCGAAGCTGCCCCAGCGATGCTTCAGGTCTTTTTCTATTGCCGGGTCAGCGGTAAAATCGCGAATATGGACTTCGTATATTACAGCATCTTCGCGTTTCTGATAACCTGCAATCTTCGGGTGTTCGAGCTTTGGCCCGTATTTTTCAGGGGAAACAATCGCCGCCTTGCCAACAAAATCGCCGCTGCTGCCTGCCGATTGACCTGCCGCATCAATGGTCACTGCAGCCATTGAACGGGCATAGGGGTCAAGAACACGTTTGGGCGTGCAGCCAGGATTGGCAACTTCGAACTGGTAAAAGGTTCCCTCAAGAATGCAGCCCGCAGGCATGTCGGAGGCCTTGAGGGAAGTCTGCCAGACACCATTCTGACCACGTTCAAGCTCTTTTGTCATTATTTCTTTTGTCTGGTCTTTCGCATCATAAAAAAATACTCTGACAGAGTCTGCCAGTGGCGCCCAGAGCTTTATAACCGCCACATCATCAGCCAGTCTGCAGCCAAGGTCTTTTTCGTCACAGGCATAAATACGGTCGATCAGACGCCAGTGTATTCTGGTAGCCAGTTTCTGCCCATTGAACTCCATGCTCAGCGGGGCGTTTTCGGCTGAAAAGTCGGCGCTGATGAGCACCGAGTCTGAAGCTGTCGCTGCAGCAGAACTTACGCTGACAGCTTTGCCATAACGATCTTTGAGTTTCAATACCGTTTTCAGCTGGCTCAGATCAAGCCCGACAGTGGTATTGAACAGCGCGACGATTTTGCCGTCTTCCTGAACTCTGGCAAGTTTGATCACGGGGTTCAGCTTGAGTTCAGGTGAATTGTAGATGTTGTCGTCGCCTTCTTTAATCCAGATTTCACTGCTGTTATCGGTCTTCATGGTTTTGTTGCCTGCCTCTTTTTCACCGGTCAGTCGGTTGATCACTATAAATCCGATCTGGGCAGCATTTTCGAGAAGATCTATGTCGACAAAGACACCAAATGCATCTTTGCCGCTAAACGGTGTTGCGCCAGCCGGCCAGTCTGAAGATGGCTTTTGCACTTCATCCCAGAGCCAGAGACCAAAATCTTTGTAATTTCCGTCGGCTCGCTGGTAATGAATACGTATCTGCCCGGGCAGGGGCGGCTGAATGCCACTTTCGGCGGCGGTGATAACCGTTGTGGACAGCCAGATAACTGCTGCGGCAGTTGCCAGTTTTTTGATCAGCCTGAAGAATATTTGCATGACTACCTCTATTCCAACTTCACCGGATTTATCTGCCATGATAACCCTTTTTGTAATCCATGCGCAAAAATTCGTTTAATTGCCAAGCCCGGTTATTTGTGTTATTAATGCTGAAACTGATGCAGATAGTGTATTTATGCGGACAATACTGAACTTTTTTATGCACGTCTTCGACCGGGTCTGCGATACCCGGGTAACCGAAGCGGCTGCTGCTATCGCTTATTATGCGATTCTTTCGTTCTTTCCCCTGATTCTTTTTCTGATTGCTTTTAACTCATCTTTTCTGCAGAGCGCCGAAGTTCAGGGGCAGATTCTGAAGTTTGTCGATGAATATCTGCCTGGCTCCGAAACCATCGTTGTTGGCAATATTCAGCACCTTATCAATGCCAGCGGCGCCGTCGGACTTGCCGGTACTGCCGTTCTGCTCTGGTCGGCAACGCTTGTTTTTGCCGGCTTCGCCCAGAATATAAACATGGCCTGGACCAGCGCCGAGAGCAGGCATTTTCTGATCGACCGCCTTATCGGCCTGATGATGATCGGGATTATGGTTATTTTTCTGATTCTGACGCTGATAATGAACACTCTCGTCGATGTTCTGCCGAGACTTTTTCCTGACTACCTTGGGCCGGTTTTTGCCGATATGACGCGTCTGCATCATTTTATGATCGATTACCTGCCTATGACCACAATGTTTGGTCTGTTGCTTCTGCTTTACAAGTATGTTCCATCAGTTGTGGTGAACTGGAGCGAATCTTTCATCGGCACGGTTTTTTCATTTCTGGCGCTGCAGCTTACCAGGCGTGGCTTTGTCTGGTACCTTTCGTTCGGCACCGACAGTTACAGCCTTATTTATGGTTCACTCGGTGCAGTCGTCGCCTTTATGCTCTGGATATATCTTTCATCGTGCATTATTCTGATCGGGGGGCATGTGAGTGCCAGTTTCGCCCTGTTTTTTCGGCCGGCGCCGCTGCCAGTCGGCAGCGATGAAACCGGCAGAATCGAAAATCTGCCCGAAAGACCTGATTTCTCCTGAGTGGTGTTTGTTCCGGCTGCTGTTGTTACCACTTTTCTGCCGGTTTTTTCTCACTTTTCATGCTCAGTGAAATGCGCTTGCGGGGAATATCGACCTCGAGCACTCTGACCATAACTTTCTGCTGCACTTTAACCACTTCTGCGGGGTCTTTGATGAATTTGTCAGAGAGCTGACTGACATGCACAAGGCCGTCCTGATGAACGCCTATGTCGACAAAAGCACCAAAAGCGGTCACGTTGGTTATAATGCCCGGCAGCTTCATGCCGACAGCAAGATCTTTGATCTCATTGACTCCTTCCGTAAACGAGAACGCTTCGAACTTCTCGCGCGGGTCAAGGCCAGGTCGGGCCAGTTCTTTCATGATATCGTTGAGGGTGGGCAGGCCGACTTCTTCTGTAACATAATTTTGCAGTTTTATCTGTTTGCGCAGCTGGGCATCTTTCAGTAATTCTTCAATGCTGCAGCCCAGATCCTGCGCCATTTTTTCGACAATTTTATAGCTTTCCGGGTGAACGGCGCTGCGGTCAAGCGGGTTATCACTGTTGCGAACTCTTAAAAAGCCTGCAGCCTGTTCAAAGGCTTTGGGGCCAAGTCTAGGCACCTTCATCAGCTGCCGGCGATTCTTGAACGGGCCATTTTCTTCGCGCCAGACTATGATGTTTTTGGCAAGCTGTGGGCCAAGACCGGCCACATAGCTCAAAATCTGCGGGCTGGCGGTGTTCACCTCGACCCCGACTCCGTTGACACAGCTCATTACCACGTCGTCAAGCCCCTTTTTTAGCCTGCTCTGGTCGACGTCATGCTGATACTGCCCGACTCCTATCGATTTCGGGTCGATCTTTACCAGTTCAGCGAGCGGGTCCATCAGTCTTCTGCCGATCGAGACTGCGCCTCGCACCGTTACATCATGATCGGGAAATTCGCTGCGGGCCACTTCAGAAGCGCTGTAAATGGAAGCGCCACTTTCGTTAACCATTACCACGGTGATGTTTGCCGGTAGTTTGAGGCTTCTGATGAAAGCTTCAGTTTCCCGACTGGCGGTACCGTTGCCGATGGCGATTGCTTCGATTCTGTGCCTGCTGATGAGCTGCTTTATAAGAATTCCGGATGCTTCACGGGCCTGCTCTGACTGCGAAATGAAGATGACGCTGTGTTCCAGCAGTTTGCCTTGCGGATCGAGGCAGACAACCTTGCAGCCGGTTCTGAAGCCGGGATCAATGGCGATAACCGATTTCTGGCCAAGCGGGGGTGCCATCAGCAGTTCGCGAAGATTGGCGGCAAAGACTCTGATTGCTTCTTCTTCGGCCTTTTCGCGCAGTTGCTTGCGAAATTCATTCTCGATCGAAGAGGCCAGCAGGCGCTTGTAGGCATCTTCTGCCGCTTCACGCACCTGTTCCCAGGCCGGGCAGAATTCCCTGCGAAAATGGCGTGAAACCATTTTTGCGGCCTTGTCGTGGTCAGGCTGAATGCTGACCTTGAGAAATTCTTCATTCTCGCCGCGCATGATGGCCAGCAGCCGATGCCCGGCAGCCTTGCCGGCCGGTTCCTGCCAGTCGAAATAATCTCGGAATTTTGCGCCTTCCGTTTCCTTGTCTTTGACAACTTTCGAAACCAGCACGGCTTCGAGCGCGAAAAGCTCGCGCAATGAAGCCCTTATGTCGGCGTTTTCGCTGATCATCTCAGCGATGATGTCGCGGGCGCCCTGTAGCGCATCTTCGATAGAGGCAACGCCTTTCTCCGGGTTGATGTAAGCTGTGGCTTCGCGATCGGGCGCAAAGGTCGGCTGCTGTTCAAGCAGAGCCAAAGCGAGGGGTTCGAGGCCCTTTTCTCTGGCGATGGTCGCTCTCGTTCTCTTTTTGGGCCGAAACGGCAGGTAGAGGTCTTCGAGTTCAGCGAGAGTTGTGGTCGCGGCAATTTTGCCGTTCAGTTCATCGCTGAGCAGGTTTCGTTCGGCAAGAGACTTAACAATGGCTTCACGGCGCTTGTCGTATTCAGCAAACTGTTCGAGTCGGTCGCGAATAGTGGTAATGGCAACTTCATCGAGAGAGCCGGTTCTTTCTTTGCGGTAGCGGGCAATGAACGGCACTGTGCCGCCTTCTTCGAGCAGCTGGGCTGTCGACATGACCTGAATCGGGTTGATTTTAAGCTCTTCGGCGATTCTTGAAAAATAGGTGTCGTTCATTTTCAGACCTCACAGAGTGTTTGTCTGATTTATATTACCCTGCAGTCCGACAGTCAAGACAGAAAGTTTCAGCTCAGGTCGCTGCCGAAACCTTTGCCTGACCGTTCCTGAATGTGCGGCACATATTTTTTATCGGTGCGCATAATATGGTTGACCAGCCAGTCTTTGAGAAAAACAAAGGTTTCCAGGCCGATGCAGCCACGTTTATTGCGAAAATTCTCAAAAATGTCGGTGAGCTGTTTGATCAGCTGCTGATGTGCTTTAATATGAGTATCGTATTCCGGGTAGCGGTATTTGCGCATCATGCCTTCTTCAAAGCTGAAGTGACTTTTGGTGTAATCGACAAGCTCATCGAGAATCTGCTGCATTACCTCCTGGGCCTTACCCTCTTTAAGAGCGTGATGCAGGTCGTTGGCGAGAGCAACCAGTTTTCGGTGCTGTTTGTCTATCTGCGGAATCCCGGTAAGCAGAGCTTCAGTCAATTTGAGTGGGTCTGAGTCGCGCCCGCCGGTGGCTATGTGCAGAGAAGTTTTCTTTGCTGCCTCAATCGACTTGAAACGGTTAACCGCCGAACCCAGCAGTTGAACCTGATGCGCCAGTTCTTCGGCCGCAGAGGCGGTCTGCTCAGCATGCGCCGAGTTTTTCTGGGTGACTTTGTCAATCTGGTTCATGCCGATGGTTATCTGGGAAATGCCATGCGCCTGTTCCTGGCTGGCGGCAGCTATTTCACTGAGCAGATTGGCGGTTTCTTCAGCGCCGCTTTTGATCTTGTCGAGAGAATCTGAAGTCATCGAAGCAATTTTGGTGCCGATTTCGATGCTTGTCATGGAACTGGTAATCAGCTCTGCCGTTTCTTTGGCGGCTGACGAGCTGCGGCCGGCCAGACGGCGCACTTCATCGGCGACGACTGCGAAGCCTTTTCCGTGTTTTCCGGCTCTTGCAGCTTCTACCGCAGCATTTAAAGACAGCAGATTCGTCTGAAACGCTATATCTTCAATGATCTTCGAAATGCGGGTGATCTGTTTGCCTGATTCGCTGATGGTGTCGACCGCCTGAATCAGTTCACTCATATTCTGCGTGCCGGTAACTGCCGATTCTCTGGTTCTGGTAGCGATATCTAGAGCTGAAGCGGCATTCTGGGCGGTGTTTTTGGTGCGCGAGTCGATTTCGGTCATCGAAGCCGAAACCTGTTCGAGAGAGGCGGCTGAATCTGACGCCCCCTCGTAAAGCGACTGGCTGGCCTCAGAAATCTGGCTTGACATTGAATTGAGCAGGGTTATGCCGTCGCGGATGTTCTCGATAAGATCATTCAGGCCGCTTACCATCTTTTGCATCGCATTGCTAAGAATATCATCTGATGAAGAAATCTTGAATTCGACACGCAGATCGCCGTCTGCAATTTTCTCTGCCTGTCTGGCTTTCTGCTCAAGTTCGTCAGACATGAAGTCGAGAGCACCTGCCATGCGGCCAACTTCGTCGGCAGAGTCGATGCCCAGACGGCGAGAAAGGTCGCCGCGGCTGACGGCTTCTGCCAGAGCCGCAACCCGCCCGACCGGGCCAGAGATGCTTCGTGCCAGTCGCACTGAAACCAGGCCGGAAACAATAGTTGCAGCGAGAATAAGAAAAATTGAAAAGTTCATATGAGTAACCGCTTCAGAAGTCGAGAAAATCGCCTTTTTCTCAGTTGCAGCAAGTTCAGATTGAATGACAGCCTGCATTTTCTCGATAAGATCGGTGACCATCGCGAAATATTCTTTACCGTTCTGTGCAAAACCGCCAGCAGAAGCCTTTGAAAAGATCAGGCCGATTGTCGATTGATTTTTTGCCAGTCGGCTCCTTCAACAATTTGCTTCAGACTTTCACCTGAAGAATTTTCGAGCTGCAGAATTCTTGAGGTGATGCCGGCAGAAAACATCGCTCGAAAATTTATAAGATTTTGAAAAATACTTTCTGATATCGGTTCGTCATCGAGCAGAATTGCAGAAATAAGTGCTCGCAGTTGACCAAGGCTTTCTTTGGCGGCTTCAAGAGTCACGATAGAGATAAACTGACCAGCAAGTTGAGATGAAGAGGCATATTTGCGGAAATATTCATTCTGCTGATCGAGAAGATAGCCTATTACATCATTATATTCTCTCGCCACGGATTCAACGTCTGAACTGCCAGAAATTCGACTTCTGAAACTGCTTATTTTGGCTGACAATTCGCGGAACACCAACTGCATTTCCTTTTCAGAGAGAAGCAGACTGCTCAACAGCTGATCGCTCGACTGTCGGTGTACTGAGACCTCTTCTTCTCCGGCAGCTTTTTTAAGAAAAAGAATCGAATAGCCACGTTCTTTTTGAAGCTGATGGGTGAGTTCGGAGCAGTTTCTGAAAAATATGGCTGTCTTCTGAACTCTTCGAGAGTTTTCGATTTCCTGCATCGCCACGCTTATCTGGCCGTAGCTTTGCCAGAAGAAAGCCAGAAGCGGAACCCCCGCCAGAAATGCAAGCTTGTGAATGAGTTTCATTTTTGTCTGACCTCTTTCTGTGATTCGTTGATGACGCTTGCGAGAGTGTTATTCTTCAGATAATCAAAAAAATGGCATGCCATTTCATGAAGTAATTTATTTATTTTACACGGAGAAACTGGACACCGGCAGTGGTTTTCTTCAAATTTAAAGGGCCCGTCGATTGCTTCGTAAATTTGCAGCAGAGAAATATTTTCTGGCGGAAAAAGAAGTTTGTAGCCGCCACCCGGGCCACGCAAAGCCGATATCATGCCGCTCTTGCGCAGTCGCTGCATCACTTTTGCCAGATGGGCTTCTGAAGCGTTCAGTGAATTTGCCATTGCCACAAGATTAAGACCTTCGGCCGGATTTTTCGCCAGCAGCAGCATTGAATGAATTCCAAGACTTACCGCTTCAGACATGCCGAGATATGTGCTCATTCTGGGGCTCCGTTGCTATTCTGGTATTTTGATGCCAAAATAGCAGAATCTTGTCGGATCTGCCAAATTTTTTGCCACGGGCACTTGTTTATGCGTGTTATTTTGTAATATAGTTTCAGGGTTACCATTGTTGTTTCTCAGACGAAGCTCTGTTAACATTTTTCCAAACTGAGTCCGGAGGAATTATGAGAATTCTCAAAATTTTTGGCATACTGGTTTTATCTTTTGGTGCTGTTTTCTGTTCTGACGCAGCCTTTGCCCGTACGATCAATGTTGGCGTTGTTATCGATGGCCATACGCCGAACTCTTCGACTCTGCTCGAAATGATCGATGAAGAAACCAGAAAGCTCCTTCCGGAGGGCGATCAGATCAATTTTGTCGAAAAAAACATTCACGATGGCAACTGGAATAATTCTACGATACGGCAAAAATTTGCAACATTGCTTGAAGCACCAGATGCCGATGCCATTCTTGCTGTCGGTCCGGTTGCTTCACAGATAGCTGCTGCAAATGAGAACCTGAAAAAACCGGTTTTGGCTGCTCACGTCATTAACGCTGCCATGCAGGGCCTTAAAAAGATTGATGGTACAAGCGGCACGCCCAATCTGACTTACATCGATGCCGGCATCGATATTGGCCGACATATCGACCGCTTTCAGGAAATTCGCAGCTTTTCGCGTATGCATCTGCTTATCAGCTCATACATGCTCGATGGCATCGCGGGTTTACCTGAATACCTGCGGAAACAGGCTGAAGAACGTGGCGTGAAACTTGTGGTTATCCCGGTTGGCAGCAATCTTGCCGAAGCTGTGGCAAAACTTGCTGACGCCGAGGCTGTTTATGTTGCCCCGATGCTCGACATGCCGCTTGAGCAACAGAAACAGCTGATCGGTAGAATCAATGCGATGAAGGTTCCCAGCATGGCCATGATCGGCAGAGCCCCGGTTGAAAGTGGCGTTCTCTGCAGTATTGCCATGGAAATCGATACTCAGAAGCTCGCCAGACGTATTGCTCTGAATTTTCAGCGACTGTTGATGCATGACGACCCTGCGACTTTTCAGGTTGATTTTTCGCACACCGAACGCCTGACGATCAATATGCAGACCGCCCGCGAAATCGGCGTCTACCCGACCTGGAGCCAGATGACCGATGCGGTTCTGCTCAACGAAGAACCCGATAATATCGAAAGAAAACTCTCGATCACTCAGGTCATCGAAACCGCACTGTTGCGCAACCTGCAGCTGATGGCCAAAAAACAGGAACTGGCGGCCGGTGAGCAGACCGTTGACCGGGCGAAGTCGAATCTGCGGCCGAAAATCAGTGCTTTTGGCCGCCAGACAATGCTCGATGAAGACCGGGCCGAAAGCATTATGACACCGGCTCAACATGCAACCCAGATTGGTGCCGATCTGATGCTGGTTTTATACAGTGAGCAGGCCCGTGCCAATATTGACATTCAGAAGCTTTTTCAGAGCGCTCGCCGCGAAGAGGAAAGGGCGTTGATGCTCGATATCATCAAAGACGCTGCCATTGCCTATCTCAATGTTCTCAAAACCAGAACTTTGCAGAATATTCAGCGTGACAACCTTGAGGTTACCAGGGCTAATCTCGAAATCGCGAGATTCAGAGAGCAGGTCGGAACCTCGGGGCCGGCCGAAGTCTATCGCTGGGAAATCCAGATGGCTGGGGCCAGACAGGCTTTGATCGACGCAACCGCCATGCGCCGTAAGGCTGAAATGGCTCTCAATCAGGTGCTCGCAGCCTCCCAGGAAGAGGAATTCACCACTGCCGACTGCGATATTTTCTCTGAAGTGTTCTTTCTCGATTACGAAAAAGTGGCGCCATACATCGATAACCAGATGGGTTATAGACTGTTTCGTGACTTTCTGGTCGGTGATACCTTTGTGTTCTCACCCGAAATTCAGCAGATCAGTCGCGGCATCGAAGCCATGGACCGCTCGAAAAAGTCTGCGAAAAATCGTTACAGTCACCCGACGGTCGCTTTACAGAGCAATTTCAGTCGAACCGTCAGGGAATCGGGTATCGGCGCGGTCAAGCCTGCCATGCCTGCACCATTCAACAGCGTTTTCAATTACCCTGACAAAAACGACTGGCACGTGGGTCTGAATATTTCTATTCCTCTGCATGAGGGTGGCGATCGCAAAGCTGCCATCAAAGAGGCAGAAGCCAATATTAAAAAGCTTGCAGCCGAAAAAGAATATCTTATGCAGCGTCTTGAGTTGAATACCCGCGCTTCTCTCGAAGATGCCCGCGCTTCTTTTTCAAGCATCGCTCTTGCAAAGACCCGCGCTGAGTATGCATCAAAAACACTTGAACTGGTCAGAAATGCTTATTCAAGAGGCGCTGTAAACATTCTCGACCTGATTGATGCTCAGAATGCTTCTCTGGTTTCCCGCGAAGCCTCGGCAAATGCGGTGTTTGCCTTTTTGAGTGATTTTGTCAGGGTTTGCCGTGCGGTCGGAACTTTTGACTTCATTCTCAACCACGAAAGCAACAGCAAATGGTATGACCGGCTTGCCGCTTTCTACGATGCAAATGGCAATTTCAAGCCCATGCAGAGAAAAGCCCCGGCCGGTATCAAAATTGAACCTGCGGTCAGCGAAGAAATTCTTTATGATGGCGGCGAAACTTCAGATAAGTAACTGTTGAAAAACAACCGGCCTGCAGATTAGTTCTGCAGGCCGGTTTATTTTTGTCTCGCGGGCAGCTCAGCCGAGGCCATAATGGCTGGCAACCGCGAAGCTGACTCAGCCGAACCAGCCGGTGTTGAATGCCAGGTCTTTTTCGGTGTGACCCATGCCGGCATAGTCGCATACCAGTTCTTCGCCTGCTTTAATCGGGCGGGCGGTAAAGGTGCCTTCGGGTTTGTCAACAAGATTGGGCTTTTTAGAATGGTTCATGAAGCGCGCATCATCGATGCAGTAATAGAGAAGATCGCCGCTGGAAAAGCAATATCTGCGGAAAAAATCCTTCTGCCATTCAGGCATTTCTTCAAGCTTGTCTTCAGTGAGAACTTTGTCAAAATCCTGATGATATGCCCACACCTGAGTGTCAGCCGGCATATCTGCAGCAGCGAAAAGACCGAGACCTTCAATATTTGAATTTTTTACCACAGTTTTTACAAGCAACATACGACAATTGTTCGCCCGATTTCGAGCTTTGGTCAGCCGTTCGACAGCGAATACTCCTCTTTCTGCAGATTTTCCCGACCGCAGATTTTGCGTCGGGAATGGGGTTGAGGATAGCACCGCAAAACCTACTAATCAAGAGGGCTGAGAAAGATTTTTAAAAATTTTGAGCAGCTTGCTGGTCATTACTTCGCGCAGAAAACGTTGCCTGACCACTCTGAGATTTTCTGTGGCTGCTGAAGCCAGTTCCTGGTAATTTTTCAGCAGTTCGAGGCAACGATTGGCCAGTTGCGACGGGTCAGCCGGGTCATAATAAAGATTGCCGCGAATCGAACCGAGAATATCGCTGGCTTCGCCCTTAAGGCCATAAAGAATCGGCCTGCCGCCGGCCATATAGTCAAAAACCTTTGACGGAATGGTTTTGTCCATGGTGCCGTCATCTTTGAGATGCAGCATCAGAGCATGGGCATTGCGGATCATTTCGATGGCCCGCTCTTTCGAAACCAGTCCGAGTATTTCTATGTTGCTCAACCCGGCATCTTTGACAGCCTTTTCTATCAGAGGCTTTTCGATGCCACCGCCGACCAGCTGAAATCTGATTCTGGTCTCTCCTGCCGCCGCCAGCTCACGCGCAGCTTCGACCACCAGGCCGAGGTTCTGGCAGTAACCCATGTTTCCAATGTAAAGAACAGTCATCGGCTTTGGTTCTGGGTCTACCGGCATGGCACCGTCGGCAACCATTGTGCCCGGAATCGCGTTGTAGATAATCTCAGGGCGTCGCCCGCCCGAAACACGGCTGATATAGTCTGCCATGGGCCCGGCGACGCAGGTAATCTGGTTTGCAGCCCGGTAGAGAAGGTATTCGATTACCTTTGCCGCCCTGAAGAGAAAACTGCCCTCTTTGATCTGACCGGCAACCACCGCCGATTCTGGCCAGATGTCGCGAATGTCGAGGCACAGAGGGGTTCTTTTAAACCAGGCGGTAACCAGACCTGAAATGCCGGTAAAAAGCGGCGGGCTTGAAGCCCAGATAATGTCGAAACGCCCTTTGTGTCTGCCTGCGGCCTTGATCGCCCCAAACATGAACGACAGGTAATGGGCGATGTAGTTCCATTTGCCCCGGCCTTCATATTTGATCAGTGGCACCCGGCTGACCTTTATGCTGCCATCATCGATTCTCTGCCCACCAATCTGGCCCTTGTGGGGTTCACCTGCGATTACATGCACTTCGCAGCCCATTTTGGCAAGCAGGGAGGCTGTTTCCTGCATTCTGAAAGCGCAGGCAGTGACATCTGGGTAGTAGAACTGTGTAATGATAAGAACTTTAAGTGGTCTGCCAGGAGATGACATAATCAATAGCCTCGGCCTGTGGATTACTCAGAATTAATTTTTCAGAATTTACCGGTTTGCCAAAGGCTGGATACCATATATATGGCGCCGTGCGCAAATTAGCTTCTGTGGTGACGCTCAATACGTTGTTGCCAATACTGAAACTGGTCGTTGACGGGCGGTTCTCCGGGATAACCAGCGCGCCCGGCGCAAGGTGCAAAAGTGAGATGAAAGTTCCGGTTACCCGTCGCTGCGTCAGACGGTCGCGAATCTTGATCTGTTGATGCAAGAAAATTACCTCGCGGCGGTAGTGCTGGCCATATTGATCGATAAATTCAACTACGAGCATGCCATGCTCTGAGTCATAGCTGCGATGAGTGACTCTCGCTCTTCTGCCTATTCTGAAAGTGCCCCAGATGTCTGACTGCTCTGCATGCTCGATCATTGGAAGATTATGGGCTTCTGTTCGTCGGCATTCGTAGCGGATCTCGGCATTCTGATATGAACCACAGCCGGTATCAACGATGCAACGTTCGCCATTTAGAGACAGTTCATACGAAAGAATGTCGCAATGGCTGTGCCCGGGCTGAAAAGTCGGCGAAGGATCGCCGCAGCTGAGCACGAAATAGCATTCAGGTGTGTGGCGCACAAAAAAACCTGAATGTTCGAGAAGATAATTCATGGTTTTCCAGTCTCGACTGATGCCGGTCTTGAGGGCCGAGTCGTTGAATTGCGCTATTTTTCCGTCAGGGTGAGTCATAACCGCAAGCCAGTCGCGCATCAGCGGAATTCTGTCGCCGCAGAGCATCGCCATTCTGGCAATCTTGCGGCTTAGATTCTGACTGATACCGTCAAGTTCAAGCAATTTGCGGTTAGCGGCCCTTACAGATTCGACAGCATGCAGCATTTCGACGTGATACATCGGGCTGCGCTCAAAGTGCCCGCCGTCCTGCATAATCTGCAGGCGTATCTGTTCAACCAGTTCGTCGATGCAGAACTCGATCAACGACTCGCTTTCCGGGGTAACCCCCTCTTCATACTCCGCCAGAAAAACAGTGGCGACGAAAAGGGCCTTGAGGTTTTCGAGAAGGTGGTTGGCCTGAATATGGTATTCAAGATCGTTTCTGAGTCGCTGACACTGAAGGGTAATCGAACTGACAATACAGTCTTCAGCATCTTCGTCGAGCGCGGGGTGCTCACGGCACCATCTGACCCATTCGGTAACCCGCCGTGAAAGCGGGTATGGTTCCCAGGTTTCAGCTCTTGGCGAATTGTTTTTTTCAATCCAGTCGAGGATCAGAAAAAGATTCTGAGGCGAATGGGTTTCGGTCTGGCCATCGTGCAGCCAGGCAAAGTAATTGAGATTATAAATCCAGAGTTTTTCAGGGCGATCACTGAAATGCCCCGTCTGCCACTGCATTTCTGAAGTTTTAAACTGATGTGATCGGTTGAGAAACTTGAGTTCGAGTTTTTCTGGCGGTTGCAGAAGCAGCCGGGTTTTGAGTTCGGCGGCAAGCTGCGAAAGACGGCCCGGGTTGCCGGACGAAGAAAACATACGGCGCAGCGCAAAAAGTGGCCGACCATATATCTGAACTGGCAACAGATGGCGGATTGTGTGAAAAACTCTGCTGAAAGTCATTTTTTAAGTTTCATAAGCCTTTCATTTTCAGTCTAGTGTAATCCCGCCCGCCTGTAAAGTCATGCCTGCAACTTCAACGAGCTCATCGATGCTGATGGGGCATGCCTGGCCTTTTTCAACCGCTCTGATAAAAGCGGCGGCGCATGCTTCCTGGCCTTTGTCCTGAGCCCATAAAGACTGGTTTTTTGCTCCCGGCCAGCCGAAATAGTGCAGACTTTTAAAATTATCGATCTGAAGAATACGCCCGGCCGAGAAAACTTCGACCCTTTCTTTCGGAAAGTCTTTGCTGCCGTTGGCAAAGTAGTGAACAGTGCCGATTGAGCCGTCACGCATGCCCATGGTTATGGTCATGGTATCGGGCATTTTATCCTGCGACATCGGGTTGGTCATGGCCGCTGCCTGCAGCGAAACAATCGGGTGACCGGTCAGGTGTCTTATCAGATCGATAAAATGGCAGCCTTCGCCAATTATTCTGCCGCCCCCGGTTGCCAGGTCGTGTGTCCAGTGCTCGACCGGTATCTGACCTGCGTTGGCAGTGATAATTATGCTGCATGGCGCGTTACCGCCTTTCAGACTTTCAGCGGCCGCTGCGGTAAGAGGTGAAAATCTGCGGTTGAAGCCGACCATCAGATGCAGATGCTTTTTTTCGGCTGCTTTTTTCCAGGCGGCTTTAATCTCTTCGAGCTCGGCAAAGCTCAAACATAGTGGCTTTTCAACGAAAACGTGCTTGCCGCTGTTGAGTGCTTCAATGACGAAGCGCGCGTGCGAACCATGTCTCGTGGCGATCACGACCGTATTTATTTCAGGGTCGTTGAAAATGCGGCCAGTGTCGGTAGTACTGATTGAAAACCCGTGTTTACTGCCAATGTGGCTGCCTGAAACGCCGCCGGCACTGGCAATCGTCTTTAATACCGCACCAGCTTTTGCGAACGATGGTATCAGCATGCCGCCGGCGTAGTTGCCGGCTCCAATAAAGCCTATGACTGCCTTGTTGCATGCGGTTGGCGGATGCTGTGCGATTTCCTGCAGAAATACAGATTTCTGTTCCAGGTCGACCTTACCGTCGTATTTCAGAACCAGTCCGAGAATGTCTTTGGCTTCTGAAACCATCTCATAAGCTGCTTCAGCTTCGTTAAAAGGAATTTCCCGACTTACCAGTTCAGCGGTGCGAAGCTTGCCGGTTGCCATGAGATCGAGCACTGCAACAAAATTTCGCTGCTCTGTCCATCTTACAAAACCTATGGGGTAATCGAGGCCCTTTTCTTCATATTCGCTGGCATAACGCCCGGGACCATAAGAACAGGAAACCTGGAAGGAAATTTCTTTCTTGTAAAAATCATCGCGCGAAATATTGAGCCCGCAGACACCGACAAGAACGACTCTGCCACGCTTGCGGCACATCTGCGGTGCCTGCTGCACCGGGTCATTGCTTGAAGTTGCTGCGGTGATGATAACCGCATCGACGCCATAACCACGCGAAAAATTCATTGCCAGATCGACCGGGCTGTTGCCACGCGAGATATCGTAAGCCGAGACGCCATATTCGCGGGCGAGATCGACCTTGCTGCGATCGAAATCGAAACCTATGACCCGGCAGCCATTTGCCTGCAGTATCTGGCAGGTCAGAAGACCGATCAGGCCGAGGCCAATGACCGCGACGCTTTCGCCCAGCGTCGGGTTGATCAGGCGCACGCCTTCAAGGGCAATTGCAGAAACCACGGTGAAACTGGCGCTGGTGTCATCGACTTCTTCAGGTATTCTGGCACAGAGATTGGCCGGAACACAGACGACTTCAGCATGGTTGCCATTGGATACCACCCGGTCGCCTTTTTTAAAGCCGGATACCCCGGCTCCGACTTCGAGAACAATACCGGCGTTTGAGTAGCCAAGGGCAAGAGGCTGATCGAGTTTATTGAACACGGCATTGACCGTCGGCATCAGACCGTCGGTTTTCATTTTCTGCAAAACCTGTTTAACCTTGTCGGGCTGCTGGCGGGCTTTATCGACCCAGCCGGCCTTGCCGAAATTCAGCAGCATGCGCTCGGTTCCGAGCGAAATCAGGGTGCGACTGGTTTTGATCAGCAGTGAACCGGCTTTGACTTTTGGTACCGGCAGTTCGGCAAGTTCAATCTGACCGGTTTTAAGGCTTTGCAGAATCTGTTTCATGTGCTTGCGGCTCCTGGCTTAGATCTTGATGTTCTGGTAACTGGTTCGATCGATAAAGAGTCGACACCATATTTCGATGCAGAGAAGTGAAAAAATCGTATAACTGCCATCGATGCGCCCTTCCTGGTCATCGGTCATGAGTCTGCTGACCGCTTCTGGTGAAAAGATCCCGCGCTGGCGCAATACTTCGGGCGAAAGCAGTTCGCTGATGATGCCGCGCAGGTCGTTTCGCACCCATTGGCGCAGCGGCGCTCCGAAAGCAGTTTTTGGCCGGTAAATGACCTGATGTGGCAGAAACGGTTCCATGGCTTTTTTAAAAATGGCTTTGCCGTTTGTGAAGGTCTGTTTGAAACCAGTCGGGATTTTGCTGGCAAAAGCAACCAGATCAGGGTCGAGCAACGGCACCCTGGCCTCGACGCCGTAACGCATGCAGGTTTTGTCGGTATAGTTGAGATTGTGGTCTGGCAGGAAAAAGCGGCTGTCGAGGAACAGCATCTGATTTATCGGGTCTTTCTCATCTGCGATTTCAGCCATGGCGTCGATCAGAGGCTTTGTGCATGCTGTTGAAAAAGCCTCTTCGCGGTGTGCTTCGGAGAAAAGACTCTTTCTCAGATCTTCAGATGACCATTGATAGTAGGCCAGAAGCCGTTCTTTGTCACTGAGATGGGCATTTTGCAGAACCTTGACCATGCGTCTGGCCCAGGGATTTCTCACATCCGCATTTGAAGAGGCAATGCGTCCGGCCAGGCTTCGTATTGGCCTCGGCAGCCAGCCCCAGAGCGATTCGGTTTTCATCGCCAGGTGCCGTCGATAGCCGGTAAAGATATCATCGCCACCCGCGCCTGAGAGCAGTACTTTGATACCGTCTCTGCGGGCCTGTTCGGCAATGAACATTGCATTAACCGGTGCCGGGTCTGCCTGAGGCTCATCCAGATACCAGATGAGCTCGCTGACTCTCTGAATCAGCTGCTCGGGTGAAACTCTGATGGCTGTCAGATCGACTTTCAGATGCTCTGCCACTTTTCGGGCATAGGGGAGATCAGCCGGGCAGCCCTCGACCTCACCGTCGTCGTTGAAGCCGATACTGTAACAGCGAATTGGCGATTCAGGCATCAGTCGGCGCATCATCGCGACAATGGCGCTCGAATCGAGCCCACCTGAAAGGAAAGCACCCACCGGAACATCGGCGATCAGCTGGCGTCTGACTGCCGTTTCTAGATGATCCGTCAGGGTTCTTGCACATTCTGCAAAACTCAGGTCGAGCCTTGTTCCGTCGTAAGGCAGGGTGTACCATTGCCACTGTCTGCTGATTTTTCCGTTTTCAATGATGCAGGCACTGCCGGGAAGAAGCTTTCTGACGCCCCGGAACATGGTCATCGGCGCCGGGTTCCATATATAGGCAAGGTGGGCATTGACTGCCCGCATATCTATGCTGCGGTCGAGCCCTGGGCAGCTCAGGAGCCCTTTCAGTTCAGAACAGAACGCAAGGCCGGCACTGGTTTCAGCGTAGTAAAGAGGTTTGACGCCCAGGTGGTCGCGGGCTATGAAGAGTTTTCGCGCTTTGCAGTCGTAAATGGCGAAGGCGAAGATGCCGTTAAGCCGCGCCAGCATTTTTTCACCTTCGTCTTCATACAGGTGCAGCAGGACTTCAGAGTCTGAGCGACTGGCAAGCTTGTGTCCACGCTGGAGCAGCAGCTCGCGCAGTTCAGAGAAATTGTAGATTTCACCATTGAATACCAGCCATAGACTGCCGTCTTCATTAGTCATCGGCTGGTGGGCATCGGGACTCAGGTCGATTATCGACAGCCGGGCGTGCCCAAGCGCAGTTCGACCGTCGTCTGCAATCCAGATTCCGTGGTCGTCGGGCCCGCGATGGCTGATTGCTTCAACCATCTGCCCGGGTAACGATCTGGAAAAATCTCCGCTGAATCCGGCAATTCCGCACATTTTTCAGTGCTCTCCGCCGAAGAATCGCTTGATGCCAAGGAAATCCACAGCCCTGCCAAGGTCTCTTCTGAGCAGCGAGGGGTCATACATATAGGCCTTGCGTCGCGCAAAACCACGTCTGACCAGGTTGAACAGATTTGAATTGTGCTTATGAAATTCTTTTGATGCGAATTCAGAGAGTTCCTGAAAGCGGCTGTGTTCGATATGAAGCACGCGTCTTGCCGGATCTTTGAAGAAGAGATCTTTTGGGTTCGTTTTAAGAAAATGTTCGAGTGGTGGGTTTGGGTCGAGAAGGCCCATTTCGACCCCCTGATCGAAAAGCTTGGTTTTTGGAAACGGGCTGTAGACGCCAAGGCCACCATAGTATGGTCTGGCCCGCCGCAGAAATTTGACAGTTTTAAGAATGTCTTCTTCGGTTTCGGTTGGCAACCCGATCATGAAGTAGCCGGTCCAGAAAACCCCATGTCGGTTGAGTATTTCTGCAGCCTTGAGGATCTGGGCGTGCGTAATATCTTTGTCTGTCTCTTTAAGAATTGCGGCAGAGCCTGATTCGATGCCGACGCTCAACTGCGCCAGGCCGGCAGCTTTCATTGCCGCGACCAGTTCGTCGTCAAGAATGTCGACGCGGGTTGTGCAGTTGAAGGTTATCTTGAAAGGCAGCTTTTTGAACGCTTCACAAAGGTCGAGAACGTGTTTGCGCCTGACCGTGAACGAGTCGTCTTTCAGTGAAAACTGTGTGGTGCCGTAGGCTTTGTGAACTTCCATGATTTCTGAAATCACTGATTCTACCGACCTGAAACGCACCCGGCGTTCCCACATGTGAAAGCAGTAGCTGCATCTGAAAGGACAACCACGTGAAGTCAGAATGACACCCATATCTTCTGATGAATAATGTTCGGGGTTGAGAAGGGCGCTGCGGTCTGGCAGAGCCAGGCTGTCGAGGTTCTGGGTGAACGGTCGGTCAGGATTATGAACCATCTGGCCGTTCTTTTTCCAGGTTAGGCTGCCAACCTTGCTGAGATCCCCATGATTTCGTATTGCATTCAGCAGTTCCGGGAGCGACTCATCGCTTTCACCGCGCAGAACATAATCAACTTCCGGAATGCTTGCGGTAAGAGCGGGCATGGTCGAAGCATGTGCGCCGCCGACAATTATCGGAACCCCCGGCAGCACCTCACGGCAGAATCTGGCGGTCTGAATTACCGAACCGAATTTGGTCGTCAATGCAGAAATTCCGATAAAATCAGGATTCTGTTTGACAACCAGCTCGCGCATCAGCTTCCAGGTCGGGTGCTGCGGGTCATTCAGGGCAGTTATATAGCTGTTGTAGCTCTCATACTCCCGCGAGAAATTGAGCGAACCTTCTTTGGGTTCGGCGGCATCCATGTCGAGAATGCTGCATTCGTAACCGGCTTTTTTGGCGGCACCAGCCAGATATGCCAGCCCGAGGGGAAAATAAAGGCTGAAAATGCCTGCAAAGCTTTTAAACGGGGGGTCAATCAGTAATAATTTCATTTTTTCACCAGATTCCACATGTGTCGATTACGATTTTGGGTTTGAGAATTTCGGGGGCAATTTTTCTGAACTGCTGGTGCGCGACCAGTAGAACCAGTATGTCTGCTTCTTTGAGAACCTGTTCCAGTTGAAACAGTTCAAAGTCCGGGTGCTTCTGGCAGAATGGTTCGCAGACCATGAGTCTGCCAATATTCATGCCTTTCAGGCTGTGAGCAATTTCTACCGCCGGTGATTCGCGCAGATCGTCGATGTCCTGTTTGTATGAAAGCCCTAGCACACCGATTACAGGGTTTTTCAGGCGGCCTGCGGCCTGCGTCACCTTTTGGACCACATGCTCGGGTTTGCTGTCATTTACAAGTCTGGCGGTCTTTATCAGTCTCGCTTCTTCAGGGCAGGCATCGACGATGAACCATGGATCGACAGCGATGCAGTGCCCACCAACTCCAGGTCCGGGTCTTAATATGTTAACCCTGGGGTGGAGATTGGCCAGTTTGATGAGTTCCCAGACGTTCAGATGCAGGCGTTCGCAGATAATTGACAATTCATTGGCAAAGGCGATGTTGACATCGCGAAAGCTGTTTTCAACGAGTTTAACCATTTCAGCGGTGGTTGAATCGGTGATGTGAATCTGCCCCTTCACAAAACTGCTGTAGAGTTGTCTGGCTTTTTCGGCGCATTCAGGTGTCAGACCGCCAATTACCCGGTCGTTTTCTACCACCTCGCGCATTATCTGGCCAGGCAAAACCCTTTCGGGGCAATGGGCAAGAAATACGTCTTTACCAGGAACAAAGCCGGCCTTTTTTATGATTGGTGAGATGATTTCTTCGCAGGTTTTGGGCGGCGATGTCGATTCGAGAATGACGAGATTACCAGGCTGCAGAAATTTGACAAGGCTTTCGGTTGCGGCCTGTACAAAAGACATTTCTGGTTTTTTGTCTTCTTTGAAAGGTGTTGGTACGGCGATGATAAAAACGTCACTTTTTTCAGGTGTGAGAGAAGCTCGTAATTTTCCGGACTGCACCGCCGCTTTGACGAAAAGATCAAGATCTGGCTCGGTAATGTGTATTCTGCCACTGTTGATTGTGTCGACCACTTTCTGGCTGATGTCTACCCCCAGTACCTGATAACCTTTGGCGGCCAGTATCGAACTGGTTGGTAGACCAATGTAGCCCAGGCCGATAACGCAGATCTGTTTCATTTCGTATCACCTCTTCGGGGTGTCTGTATAAGATAAAAATCTGCGGCCAATGTACCAGAAATTATCCGATACAACAACTGCCTATCTTGCGGCGATCGCATTAAAATACCTCTGTCTCTCGTCAGGGCAGGATTTTCGCCTCTATTGCTCAAGGCTTGGGAGTAGAAGTAATGGATGCTGTCTTTTCATTGTCTGGTATGGAAGCGGAATTCAGGAGTTAAATGCTGTTGCCCGGTTTTGCAGTAAAAAATAGCAGACTCATGCTGTTAAAGGCCGTATATAGGAAAAGGGACAGACAGGTATTAATTAAACTGGCCATTTTGGCTGAAAAGAATTTTTTTATAAGTCGAAGAAGTCTTGAATCGGGAAAATGTGGTTGTACACTGTATTTTAGGCTGAGAAAATTTTTATGCAAAAAATGCTTGACTGTAAAATCGAGTTCTGTTAATATACATTTCGTTGCAACGCAAGGTCGCAGCACCGGGGCGTAGCGCAGTTGGTAGCGCATCTGGTTTGGGACCAGAGGGCCGCTGGTTCGAGTCCAGTCGCCCCGATAGGTTGCAAAGTTGTTTGCGGGAATAGCTCAGTTGGTAGAGCGCCACCTTGCCAAGGTGGATGTCGCGGGTTCAAGTCCCGTTTCCCGCTTTCTTTTTATCTTGGTTGCGCCAGTAGCTCAGGTGGATAGAGCAGCAGCCTTCTAAGCTGCGGGCCAGGGGTTCGAGTCCTCTCTGGCGCGGTGAAGGCTGATCTCGTCTAGGCTTTATGGACGAAGTAGCACAATGGTAGTGCACAAGATTGTGGATCTTGTGGTTGCGGGTTCGAGCCCCGTCTTCGTCCCTTTTGAGCGCCTGTAGCTCAATTGGATAGAGCAACGGACTTCGGATCCGTAGGTTGAGGGTTCGAATCCTTCCAGGCGCGTTTTGTTATCGTTCTTTTCGGGCCGCTAGCTCAGGGGTAGAGCATCTGACTTTTAATCAGGGGGTCGTTGGTTCAAATCCAACGCGGCTCACTTAAATCGGGTCTGCCTGTGCAGACCCTTGGAGCATTAGCTCAGCTGGTAGAGCAACTGACTCTTAATCAGTGGGTCGTCGGTTCAAATCCGCCATGCTCCATTTTTTTTTGCCCGAATGATGTTTAATTAAGTCTAATAAGCCCGCTGCTGAAGCGGGTTTTTTCATGTTTGTCGACTTTGTCCGGACGGGATGTGTTGAATTTGTTTTACTTCACAAGGCAGGGTAACTTTTTGGGGTAACTTCATGTACCCTGTTGAGCATTCTTTTTAATGCGCAAATATGCAGAGTTTGCGGTGGGTTGTTTATTATGCTAATCTGCATCAAGACAAAGTTTTTCTGGAGGAAACAATGAAGAACCGCCTTTACGTTCTTTTTCTGATGCTGGCGTTGTTTATGCCAGGCGTTGCCATGGCCGACAGCGAAATGGGAAACCTGATCAAGGAAATGACTTCGGCTTTTTCTACCGGGAACGAAGGGGTTCATTCCCCTGATTTTGTGACCAAAGTTGGCGAGATCGATGAACAGTTGCGCCTTTCACTTGAACGTGATTATGATCTTGCACCTTTTGTTGAACTGATCAATGCCGCCGAGCAGCTTAAGGCTAGAAAATCAGCGCGCACCATGTTCGAAGTGCCTCTCGAAAAGGCGTTCAAGAGACTGCAGTTTGCGAAGATTCAGCCTGAAGTGGTTCCAAATAAAGATCTGAGCGAAGAGATAGATACTCTCATAACCACGGTTGAACGTTACCTTGACCCAAGTCTGCCCGACCTCGACACGGTCGACCGCAACAGTCTGGAACAAAAGCGCAAGCGGCTCGAAGCTAAAATCAGAAAGGCCCAGAAGGGCTTTTTGAAGGTGCCGGAAGACAAACGCATCAGTATTGAGGTTATGAGTGAAGATGGCGCACCAGGCAAAATTTCGCCGGCCCGCGAGGCTAATTTGCTTGCCAAGCTGGCGACGGTGATTCCCGAACCCGGCAAACTCGGTGTTAAAGTGAAACTTCTGCCCGAAAACCGCTTCGACATGGAAATATTCGTGCAGAACTTTGTCGCTCCGAACGGTCTGTCGGTTATCGAAGCCGAACTCGGCTTTGCAGAAGTCAGTCTGAGCGCTCTTGATAACAGTAATGCCACCGAAGTCGACGATGTGCTTGGCGATGCACACTTTAACCGCTACCGCATCGTTCAGGATGAGGAACAGCTCAATGTAATGCCCCAGGTCGGCGAGGCTGCCTATGAAATGGGTTCTTTTGCCCCAGGCCAGGTCTGGAAAATGCCCTTTAAAAAGACCGGTGGCATTGCGGACATAATCAAAGAGCTCGATGGCAACACCGAAATTGCGGTAGTCAATGCCAAAAATGCTGTCAGTGAGCAGGCTATCGAATTTAAAAACACCGGCAGCCGCAATCTGATCTTTTTGCAGGGCACCGATGTTACCGGGCTGGTTTCGGTTAAGGCAGTTGGCGTTCTTGTGCCGAAAGAAGGTCAGGTCACCTTCAGAGAAGTGCTTCTGATCGTCGATGATGCCATTGCCTCTGAAATAACCAGTTATATTGGCGGGCAGGGCATCAACTGGTTTTTGAAACGCGGCTCTGAAAACATTCGAAAGGGCCTGCCCTTTACTCCGGTTCTTGAGAACATCAATATGGACAGAGACGCTGAAGGCCGCATGGTCTATGTTTTCAGTGGCAGGGGTAAAGTCGCTCGCTGATCTTTATAGCGCATCTGATTAATACGGTGCGCCCGGTTGCAGGAGTTTCCCCTGGCCGGGCGCATTTTATTTGTGGTGATAGCCGAGCACCATGCCGTGCTTTTTGAACAATTCACGGCGAAACAGCGGATTATAAGCAAAATAAGTGGCAAGGCTCCATAAATCCTTGGCATTGGTTTTAAAGTCAAAGGCGCGCTTGAGAATGCTGACCGGGTGATTGAAACGGCGGCGGGCCCAGAAACAGATCTCGGTCAGTTCGTCGGGTGTCATGCGCGCCGGTTTGAACACGCAGTCACCAAAGTGGTAACGCTCATCGAGCCACCAGCGGTCATACAGCAGTCTGCCCTGACTCTGCATCTCTTCATACAGCGGCGTGCCCGGGTAGGGACTGAGAATGTTGAAGGCAGAAAAACAGAATTTCTGGTCGATGGCCCACTGAACGGTTTTCTTTATGGATGCCGCGTCGTCGGCATCATAGCCGATCAGAAACGCAGCCCATAGCTGAAAACCGATCTCTCTGATTTTCTCGATTACCGGCGCATAGCTTTCGAGGTGCATGTTGCAGTTTTTACCCATCTGCTGCAGGTTTTCAGGGTTTGTCGATTCGAATCCCACTACCAGGCCGGCACAACCACTGCGTTGCATGAGATTCATCAGTTCGGGGTCTTCGGTAAAGCTAAGACTTGCCTGACCTATCCAGCGCTTTTTCTGGGGAATAAGCAGGCGAAACAACTCTTTCGCCGCATCCGCCTGCGCCACAATGTTGTCGTCGACAAAAAAGACAAAATTCTGCGGCTGTTCAGCCAGTTCTGCCGCAACTTCGGCCGGTGGGCGGTAGCAATGCGTTCTCTGATACAGTGAGCCGGTGGCGCAGAAGCGGCAGTGATTCGGGCAGCCCCGGCTGAATTGCGTAAGACGCAGCGGCAGATAACTTTTGCCGTTGAAGATTTCCCAGCGGGTGCGCAGGCCACCGAGCCTGGGCGGGAAATGCCCCTGATAAACCGGTTGCAGCCGGCCGGCAGCAAGATCAGCAACCATCTGTGGAAAAACTTCTTCGGCGTCGCCGAGCATGATTGTGTCTGCATGCTGCGCCGCTTCTTCTGGGATCATAGAGACATGAAACCCACCGAGAGCGACTTTGACACCACGCTGGCGAAACCTGGCCGCAATTTCGTAAGAACGCCTGGCGGTGTAAATTTCGACATTGATGCAGACAAGGTCTGTGGGCTCGCTGTAAGGTATTCTTTCGTAACGGTCATCAAAAAGCGCGAATTCACAATCGTCGGGTAGCAGCCCGGCAAGAACCGCAAAAGTCAGCGGTTCCATGCGACCGCGGTCGTGATAAGGGCGGCCATTGACCAGGCCCATGTTGGGTTTGATGAAGGTGACTTTCATATTTCTCCGGGTTTGGTTTCAAAAAGTTCGCAGTTGCTGAAGCCTGGATGGATGCCGGTTTTTTTGTGAATGTCACGGCGTGAAACCAGGTTGGCGGCCAGAAACAGCATGGCTTTGAACGGACTGGAAAAATTGGCGGAAAAGTCACCGGCCCTTTTTAGAATGCCGGAATAGCTGTTGAATCGTCGCCGGCCTTCACCGACTGCCATGGCCATTTCTTCCGGAGTCATCTGTTCCGGCATGAAGGCAGGCATTTCCCAACGGTAATCAGGGTTCAGCCACCATTGCGGAAAAATCAGCCGACCCTGCTTCATAAGATCATCATAAATCGGCGTTCCGGGGAATGGCAGCAGCATATTGAAGTTGGCCATGAACAATTTCTGTGACAGTGCAAAATCGACGGTATCGCGAATATCGCTGACCCGGTCATTCGGGTAGCCAAAAACAAAAGTGGCGTAAACCATGATACCACGCTGTCTGAAAGCGTTCAGCAGCTTTTCCAGCTGTCCAAGCCGGTTGCTCCAGTCTTTGTTCATCAACTTCAGGTTCGCCGGGTTGATAGATTCAAGGCCGATGACGATGGCTATGCAGCCGCTTGCCGCCATAGCGTCGAGAAAACTTTCGTCGGTGGCCGAAGTCAGGCTGGCCTGACTTGCCCACCTGATTCGTGCCGGTTTGACAGCGTTGAACAGTCTGCGGGCATGCTCTGGGTTAGAGGCGATGTTGTCGTCAGCAAAAAATACCAGTCGGCTTCCGAGTCTGGTGATTTCTTCAACAACTTTTTCTATCGGCCGATGGAAGACTTCTGATCCATAAAAGCTTCTGACTGAGCAGAAGTTGCAGTTGAAACAGCAACCCCGGCTTGTTTCTATCAGGCTGACCGGCAGATAGCGATGTTTGCCATATATCGACCGGTCGCATTTGAAATTCTGCAGGCTCGATCTCTGGCTCCGATAGACTGGTTGCAGGTTTCCTGATCTGAGATCAGAGATGACATCGGGCCAGACGCTTTCAACTTCGCCAAGGGCAAGTGAATCTGCATATCTGGCGGCTTCACGTGGCAGAAGAGTCGGGTGAAAACCGCCGAGGATTACCGGGGTATTGCGGCGTCTGAATTCTGACGCGATCTGATAGGCCCGCAGGGCGGTGAAAGTTTCGGTGGTAATTGCAACCAGATCGTAGTTTTGTGAAAAATCGATGCTTTCAAGTCGCTCATCGATAAAAACCAGCTGAACGTCTTCAGGAGTATGCCCGGCGAGCAGGGCGATAACCGTTGGTTCAAGAACAGCCGGGGTGCGATACGGTCGGCCGGATTTTTCGCCCAATGAAGGCTTGATCAGTGCAATTCGCACCTGAGGCTCCTGATGCTCGATGGTCTGATGGTCAACTCTGCGACAATGATAACAGAGATAAATGCCCCTTTCACGAAAAACTTTCGTGCAGTTGCATGGCATAAAGGGTTTCTGACTGACAGGAAAATTTTCGCAGTTTAGAATATACTGGCGTTAAGTTGCAGCTGGAGGTAAATCTGATGAGCACCACCGTTCTTTATTTTTCGGGAACCGGCAATTCGCTTATGGTTGCGCAAACTCTTACCAGGCAGTTTTCTGATGCCCGGTCGATACCTCTGGCTGAATTGACAAACCTGGGCGAGGATAATCTGCTCAAGATAGATAGTGAGACAGTGGTTTTCGTTTTTCCGGTTTATGCTTCGGGCATTCCGGTAATTGTCAGGGAGTCGCTGAAACGCATCAGGTTTTCCGGGGCTCCTTACGTTTGCGCTATCGCTACCTGCGGCAGTTCCCCTGGTGCCGCTGTCGGAATTTTTGCATCAGAACTTCAGAAGCATCTTTCAATAAAACTCTCAGCGGGCTGGGCTCTGGTAATGCCGGGCAATTATACTCCGCTTTACGGTGCTTTTTCTGATCAGGTCAACAACGCAATGCTTGCTTCTGCTTCAGAACGCCTGCAGAAACTGATTCCTCTAATTGCTTCCAAAACTGCTGCAGAGTTGGAAACTACACCTTCGCCATTTTCGTGGCTGTTCTGGTTTATCTGGAAAGGATTTGCCGGCTGGGTTGGCCGCTCAGACCGTCATTTCAGAGCTCTATCGGCATGTACCGGCTGCGGCTTGTGTGAACAGGTCTGCCCGGTGGGCAACATCAGGCTCAGTTCGGCCCGTCGGCCGGTCTGGCAGCATCATTGTGAGCAGTGCATGGCCTGCCTGCAGTTCTGCCCTGTCGAGGCCATTCAGTTCTGCTGGTGGACCAAAGGCCGGCGACGTTATCGTCACCCGCAGGTCACGGCGGCAATGATTACGGCTCAGAAAAAAGCCGGCAGTTGAGCGGTCCTTCGACAAGCTCATTAACCGACAGAAAACTCTCCGGGCTTTGTGGATGCTTTTTTAGCCGCCGCAGCGCTTGACTTTGTAGCCGAGTTTCTGCAGTTCTTCAATCAGTCGGTCCCGATGGTCGCCCTGAATTTCTATTGCCCCGTCTTTAAGGGCGCCACCGGCGCCGCATTTCTTTTTCAGTTCTGCGGCCAGTTTTTTAAGGTCGTCTTCGCTGCCGGGTATTCCGGTAATGATCGTCACACCGCTGCCTTTGCGCCCTTTGGTTTCGCGACCAACTCTGACGATGCCGTCGCCCGGCTGAGAATTGCCTTTTCCTGAAGATTTTCGGCATCGGCAGCTGTCGGCCGGCTGCTCACACCCGGGGCACATACGACCCCATTCACTTGAATAGACCAGGCCACCACTTTTATTTGTGCTCATGGGCAATCCTTTCGGTTCGCAGGGCAATTATTCAGTTAACACTTTTCAGTTAAACGGTGCTTTAACACTTTTAGTTCAGCCTTGCGCGCAAGTCAATCTCTGCTTGTCTGAGCCATGGAAAAGTATTACCTTGAAAGGGTTGGATCCCGATTGAAATGAGGTTGCTTATGAGAAAATTTGTCGCTCTGATTTTCGTTGCTGGTTGTGGCCTTCTTTGTGGCTGCTGGGGCAGCGCCCCTGCACCTCAGAAAACCGATGCACCTGCCGCTGCTGCCAAAACGGCTCCGGCGAACAGCGTTGACGAACTCAGGCGTAAGGCAGACCTCACTGAAGCTGCCAGTCTGGTTGGTTATGACGGCAAAGCTATTAAACAGGATCTGCATAAGGTTATCGATGCCCAGCAGGAAGCTGCCAAAAGACTCGAAGACCTTAACGACATCAGGTAGTCTGCCGATTCATAAACTTTTAATTGTCCGGCATCTCTGGTAAACTTGACCGCAGATACTATCGGACCTGATTCAACGGGGCAGGTTCCAATCTGATGCGAAGGGGTAGATAATGTTCAGAAAGCAATATATGCCGGCTCTGCTGCTGGCAGTTATCGGTATTCTTTTTTTTCAGACTTTGATTGAGGCCTCGACGCCTAAATTTCATGTGGATGTTGGCCTGAACCATTTTTACAAAAACCGTTATCTTGAAGCATATCGCGAATTCAAGGCTGCTCTCGATATTGACCCGCGTTACCCCGAAGCCCACTACAATCTTGGCAGGGTTTACAAGGCTCAGGGCTTTATTAAAGAAGCTCTGATCGAGTTTCAGATCGCAGTTCAGTTGAAACCCGACTATCAGGCTGCCCGGCGCGAACTCGATGCTCTTAAACAGAATCTGGAAGCCGATGTGGCAGCACAGCTTAAACTCAAAGGGAAAGAGACCGTTCAACAGACCGAATTCAGCAGCATGAGCGGTGATGAAGCTGAAAAACGGGCCCGGCAGCTGCTGACTCAGGGGCGCTCCGAAGAAGCATTGAAATATTTCGACCTGGCACTGCGTGATCGCCCTGATGATGCCAATCTCAACAAGCTTACCGGGTTTCTGTATTTTAAGCAGAACCTCTTTAATGACGCTTTGAACCGCTATCAGAGAGCTCAGAAAAGTTCGCCTGCCGACGCCGAGATTCCGTATGCGATCGGGCTCATTTACATGAAGACGCAGATGCCACAGAAGGCAGAGAGCTTTTTTAATCAGGCTATCAGAATTCAGGGTGACATGATGAAGGCGCAGTTTGCACTTGGTGAAGCTTATGAAGCCCAGGACCGCATTGAAGACGCGGTTTTTCAGTTCAGAAAGTGTCTCGAAATCAACCCCAATCTCAAAGAGGCAAAAAGTAAGCTTTCTTATCTCGCTGGCCGTCAGAGCTACAACTATTTCAGCCGCGGTTCTTACTTTTATCAGCGTGGCGAATACGAAAAAGCTGAACCCCTGCTGTCGATGGCGCGAAATTATGGCAGTCTGACCAGCGATCAGATACGGCAGGCTGATGAAATGATCAATACCAGTCGTTTCTGGATAAACAAGAAGGTTGCCCAGGAGAAGGTGGCCTCTGAACGCCGTCAGACAAGCAGTGAAGCCAATATTTCACGAAGCGTAGATGTGCATGAAGTCAGCGTGAATGCTGTTCCCTATATTGGCAGGGCGGTCGAGTGGCAGGGCGTGGTAGAGTTTGTTTCGAGCCGCAAGGGCAGAAAATATATCTTCGTCAACAGCCAGCCCTCGGTAAACGCTGACTCAAACATGGACTATTCTTTTGAAGTCGAGTTTCCGAAAGATCTGCCTTCAGACCCGAGGGTGGCAGGAAAAGCTTCGATTACTGTCAAGGGCCGCATTGTAAGGGTTGACAAGTTGCGCAATGAGAACTCAGGCGCCTTCAGTTCACGCCGGCAGCCGGTTCTTGAGGCCAGCGAAATCAGATTTAACCGGGTTAATTACGATCAGCCGCTGGTTCTGCAGTTCTTTTAAGAAAGAAGATTGCCGGTGCAGGTTTTTTTCTCAAGATGAAGTGGGTTTCAAGACTGCCGGAGGCCGTGCGCAAGCGGCCTCTGGCTTCTTTTTTACAGGCAGCGATAAAGGCTCTTGTTATAGTGCTGCTGCCCTGGTTCCTCTTGACCGGCATCAACGGATTTTTTGCGTCTGAAACATATCTTGAGCGACTTGCAGATACGAATGAAGAAATGACAGCCATGCTGTCGACGATATCTTCGCAATCTGAGCCCAGGCAGAGATTCGATGACGAATTTAAAAGTCTGGTGGCGATTCCTTACCCTTCAGATGTTTTCAGCAGGCGTTTGCAGCAGATTGTTTCGGCTTATTCGCAGACTCTTGATATCTATCTCTTCGACAGTGGCGGCGATTGCGTTGTTCTGCCTTATCTCCCGGTACCGCCGCGTGCGGTAGCCAGAAGATTTCTAGACTGCGTTATCAACCCCAGGCTTGAGGCGAAATACGCAAGATTTGTCGAGCAGTTCTCTGGTTACCGGTCAGCCCATAAAATTTTGAATCAGAGTCCCGGTGCCATTGTCAGAATCGGTTCTTCACATGATCGACAATGGGCTGGCTGGTTCAGATTGTCTGCAAAAGGCGGGGCAGACATGGGGCATCTGATCGTTTTTGTCAAAAAAAGCGGCATCAAAGGTGAGGAGTTGTTGAATAACGCCGTTTTGCAGGCCAGGTATAAGTTCGGGCGCAACTTTTATTTTGCCTGGCAGGACCCGGTAAACTCTGAAAAATTGCGACCCGACGCATCGGGTTTTGCTTCAGATACCGCCAGAATACTTGCCGAATTGCCATGGGGCGAGCGAAACTTCGCCATTGACGGTTATCATGGTATAAAAATGTTTACCGATGACGGACTGGTAATAGTTGCTCAGACAAGCCAGCCTCTTGAGAAGAGCCTGCTTTTTGACCGGGCAGCTTTTATACTGAAAATAGTTCTATTTGTCGTATTTTTAATACTTACGCCTCTGATGATGGGTGTAACCAGGCTTTACCCAGGTCTTAGGGTCAGAATCGCCTGGCTTTTCCTTCTAGGAGCCGGAATTCCGCTGGCTTTGCTTATTTTTACCGGGCTCGCCGACCGCAGCGATCAGGAGAAGGTTCTGGTCGACAGCTGGCAGAAGCGCGGTCTCGAAGAGCTGACTCTGATTGACGAAGGCATGATTGGTGATTTCCGACAGATAGAACGCCGTTTTAAAAGCCATATCGCCAGAACTTCACGACTGCCTGAGCCCGAATTTTCAAAACAGCTTGCCGCAACCGGCAGACTTTTTGATTTGAAAAATATCTATCAGATTTTGCTGGTCAGGCCTGACTCTGCGGTTTCTTACAGCAGTGAATACCCCACCGGTAAAAAGAGCGGCGATCGCGATTCAATGATGATCTACGGTCAGATGCTTCTGGAAATCATTAATGCAACCTATGACGAAGCGGCGCGCAAGACCAGCACAGATTTGTCTTCGGTCATCAACAATATGGGTGGCTGGCTCGCAAGGGCTTTGATTCTCAGTTCCGGGAAGGTTGGCGTCATGAATCTTCTTGGCAGCGTCATGCCCACCTATGCCGATTTCTTTGTCGGTGACGATAATTACGCCCGGGCCATGGTTTTTGCCTTTATGCCGCAAAGCGCCATGCAGAGAAATTACCTGCTTAAAACCAGCAAAAGAAGAGAAGCGAAAATGTCACCTCTGCAGGGCCGTTTTGCCGCTTTACCGGTTTCGGCATCGCCATTCTGGCCGGCTTTTCCGAAACGAGCTACCGCTCACGAACCGGCGTTGAAGAAACTAGCTGATCAGGTTATGAAAAGCGGTGTTCCGGCCCATCTTGTCACAGAAGTCAGCACTAAAAAGTATCTTCTGACAGCAATGCGTGGCAGTAATCTTGACGGTTATATTCTTATCATGGCACAGCCATACGAAGTTATCGCCCGAAAAATTGATGTGCTGCGGCGTAATCTGCAGATTCTTGCGGCTCTGGTAATTTTTCTGGCACTTTTTTCAGCCCGGGTTACCTCTTCGCTGCTTTTGCAGCCGGTAAGTCAACTGCGTGAGGCTCTGGCTTCGATGGCTGAAGGAAATTTTCGCCTGCAGCTTGCGGGGGCAACTGTGTCAGAGTTTGATGCAATGCTGAGCAGCTTGAACCGGACCATGAACAACCTGCAGGAACTCCAGGTAGCAAGAAGCGTTCAGGAAACGCTATGGCCGGAAGAAAACCTTTGCGGCGATGACTGGCATCTGTATGGTCGATGTGACACTGCCACCGAGCTTGGCGGTGATCACTATGACTGGCTGAAATTGCCTGACGGGCGTATTCTGCTTGTGATTGGCGATGCCACCGGGCATGGCATAGCTCCGGCAATGGTCCAGGCTTCGATAAAGGTGTGGCTGGCCATGAATGCAGAGAAGGCTCAGAGCGCCGTAAGTCTGCTTTCAGAGATCAGCCGTCTTCACTTCAACTACGGTGCAAAGCGGCTGTATATGACCTGCTAGCTGGGCTTTTTTGACCCGGCAACCGGGTATCTCGAATACGCTTCGGCCGGACACCCATACCCGATTGTTGTCAGAAGCGACGGAAACACCGAAATTTTGAAACTTGCCGGCATACCTCTCGGTATCAGACAGAAAGCTACAGTTTCTGGCGACAGCAGAACCATTGAAAAAGGCAGCAGCCTGGTTCTTTACACCGATGGCATTGTTGAAACGACAGATTCTCAGAACCAGATGCTTGGCTTCGAAGGTTTTGCGGCAATCTGCGCTGAAATTGCCGGAATGCCAGCTGAAGCTGCTGTAAAGAAGATTCTGGCCCGCGCTGCTGAATGGGGCCCAAAAAATGATGACCAGAGCGTCATAGTTTTATGCCGGCAGCCAGATGCAGGTGAAAAACCATGAGAAACGCCAGTTCACGCCATATTTACCTGCTGCTTCTGGCTTTGGCCTTTATTGCCAACTTCTCTGTTATGTATGTCTTCTGGAACCGCGACCTGCAGGATGCTCGCCATACCGCCGGGTTACAGACCCGCAGACAGCTTGACCGCTTTCATTCTTCTTTTTCTTTTGAAAAAGTTTTTGTCGGGATTTTTCATGATCTTTTTCAACGTTCCGGTAATGAACCGGCAAGATCTTTCGAAGATCTGATCAGCGTCTGGAAGTCTGACTGGCAGTTGCCGGCAGAGTCATGTGAAGCGGTGTTTTATAAGGGGCATGAGCCTCTTAACTGCAGCGAAGGTGAGCGTGAGGAATTTCGGTTTTTATTTTCCAGGATCGCTTGCGATAAATTTCGTAAATACAGAACCGAAGGACATGATAAGAATCGCCTGGTGAAGATGCTGAACGGTGGGGTCGGTTTTGAGAGACTTGAGGCAAAGCCCGGGCAATTGCGGCGCATCAATATCAGCACCCACCGAAGTTATGCCGTATGGTTTGCCCGCAGGGAAGTGCCTGAAACCAGGGCTGACGGCATGCTGGTTCTTTTTCATAATGCTTTTGTGAATGACCGTATGCTCGCAGAAACCCTTTTTAAAAGACTGAACGCGGATAGAAGTCGCTTTGGTTATCTCAATCTGAACGAAGTCAGAAAATCGTGTTCGCTGCCTGACGTTGACTCTGCGGCGCTGATGTCTGGCATAAGAGAGAGGGCCGGGGCCAGCGGGATGGTTCAGCTTACCTGCAATGGCAAAGATCTGTTGGTAAGGCTAAGTCCCGATGGTCACATTTTCTATGCCGCCAGCCCGAATGTTGCTGTTCCTCTGCCATTCTGGGCTTTAGCTCTGTTCTTTTTCTGGCTGCCGGTCGTGTTGAATTCGATGCTGAAGGCAGAGCCTGAATTCAGACTGTCTCTTTACACGCTTCTTGCTTTTGTCGTCATTGTCAGCATGGCTCTGCCGGCTGTTGCCATCGGGTTTTACTGGAATGCTTTCATCTCATCACGTCGTCAGTCACTTAAAATCGAGGCGTCGGATCGTCTGCAGCAGAATCTGATTCAGATTGACTCCAGTTTTCAGCAGACTTTCAGACAAAACCGCAAAATTTTCCGCGATCTGGTGCAGCTTCTCGATGGGCGACCTGAAAATCTGCAGGAATTTATCGACAGGTCAGTCAAACTCGAAATCGATGGCATGTTCGATGCCTGCATGCTTATCAACGCTGAGGGGCAGTTTGTCAGACCCTATGCGGCGTCGACTTACGCTGTCAGGCGCATGGCCTTTTACCCGCGGGCCTATCGTGAAAAGGCTCTGGAACAGTTTTTTGCCTGGGGCTGGGTACCATTTGACCTTGAGGCTTCTTATGCCCTGGAAACGCCTACTGAAGGCCTGGATATCAACGAATTCGTTTCTCTTATGCCATCTCAGGGCAAATCTGCCTACACCGGTTTTGCCGGGTTCACTGCAAAAGACCTGATTAAAATGCATAACAGTAAAATCGATGGTGATTCTGCGGCAGTTAAAGACGGGGTTTCGAGCATGGTGATGTCTTCGCTGATCGAAGGCAGCGGCGAAAATCCGGTTGCCAGAATTTACCAGAGTCTCGGTGACTTTTTTGATTTTGGCTTTGGCGCCAATCAGTCAATTAATTTTGTCGATCTGATTAAAGACAGAGACGGC
>Ga0116178_10000101_pt1 | contig 68330 bp, 65 predicted proteins | sample AD_STIC12_MetaG_FD_89880 | JGI IMG/M metagenome (GOLD analysis project Ga0116178, IMG submission 89880) | Active sludge microbial communities of municipal wastewater-treating anaerobic digesters from USA - AD_STIC12_MetaG | ecosystem: Engineered > Bioreactor > Anaerobic > Digestate | place: USA...
CGTTCGCTTCGCCTCGCAACCGCATGGGGGGTCGGATACGCCCACCCTCAGTCGTGACTGGCTTCCTTGAAGGGACATCTAATCCAGAGCCCAACACGCCGACGGCCACGCGGCCGACGCACCAACATCCAGAGGCTCGGACGTCTCCTGGACCTCCCTCATGTCAGTGCAGGGGCAGTATAACCCCGGTCCGGGAGGCCGCTGAATCCGGGAGGCGCTATCCTCCAGGGTTTGTGGCTAGGGCATTGGATTTGCGGACGAAGATTTTTGGCCGCCCTACGAATTGGAGACCGCTTCATCCCCCAATCTCGGGCATTCACGCTGTCATCCTCGGGCTCGACCCGAGGATCCTGCTTTCTGTCTGGCGGCGGCGATGTGGCGCGGAAGAAAGATCCTCGGGTCAAGCCCGAGGATGACGCTGTGGATGTAGCGGGCGTTTGTGAGCACGCTCTCTCCACCGCGTCCCCCGCGCAGGCGGGGGTCCAGTGGGGCGCTTCGCGCTGGTTCTTGTTCAAGAGGACTGGAGGCCCTTCGCATGGCTCAGGGCTTGCGTCGTTCGATTTGGTTCCCCGGACCAAATCGCGCCTGCGGCGCCACTCCTCACCCAGGCCTTCGCCGGGAACGCGGACAACAAGTTGTCCGCTTCCAGAGCGCGCCTCACCCCCTCCGTCTCGCACGCTCCGCGTGCGAGACGGAGGGGGATGGTGAGGAGAGCCCTGCCCTAGTTCGCGTTGAGCGCGTAGCCGGCGGAGCGGACGGTGCGGATGGGGTCGTCTTCGCCGCCCTTGCTGAGGGCTTTGCGGAGGCGGCCGATGTGGACGTCTACGGTGCGGGTTTCGACGTAGACGTCGGAGCCCCAGACGGCGTCGAGGAGCTGTTCGCGGCTGAACACGCGGCCAGGGTGCTGGACGAAATAGTCGAGCAGACGGAATTCAGTTGGCCCGAGGTGGATTTCGATCGCGTTGCGCGTGACACGGTGAGCCGCGCGGTCGATCGAGATGTCGCCCACGACAACCACGTCTTCGGCCAGCGCCGGGCGGATGCGGCGCATGACGGCGCGAATGCGGGCCGTGAGTTCCGACATCGAGAAGGGCTTGGTCATGTAGTCGTCGGCGCCGACATCGAGGCCGCGGATGCGGTCGGTTTCTTCGGCGCGCGCCGTCAGCATGATGATCGGCAGGTTGCGCGTGGACGATTTGGAACGGAGGCGGCGGGCGACTTCGATGCCCGCAAGCTTGGGGAGCATCCAGTCGAGCAAGACGATGTCGGGCTGGCGTTCCTCGATCGTGAGAAGGGCCTCTTCGCCATCGGTCGCAATGGCGACCTCATAGCCTTCCTTGATCATGTTGTAGCGCAGCAGCTCAACCAGCGCGGGCTCGTCTTCGACGATCAGCGCGTAGGGTTTGGTCGCTGCGGCGGGGCGCATGGCAGGCCGTTCAAGTTCAGTTGTTGAGGGCATCGACTTTCGGCCTCTCGGTTGGGAGCTGTTCGCCCGTGACGAGGAAATGGATTTCTTCGGCGATGTTCGTGCAATGATCGCCGATGCGTTCAAGGTTCTTGGCGACGAACAGAAGATGCGCGCAGGCGGAGATGGTGCGCGGATCTTCGATCATGTAGGTGACGACTTCGCGGAAGAGCGACTGGTAATGCTCGTCGACCTCTTCGTCGCGCGACCAGACCTTGCTGGCGGCGTCGGTTTCGAGTGCAGAGTAAGCATCGAGCACGCGCTTGAGCTGTGCGTTCACCAGCTTGCCCATGCGGGCGACGCCCTTGAGCGCGCTCGGGGCCTCGATCTTGTCGACCAGCTTGACGCGCTTGGCGATGCTCTTGGCGAGGTCGCCGATGCGCTCCAGCTCGGAGGCGATCTTGAGGGCGGAGATGGTCTGGCGCAGGTCGCGCGCGAGCGGCTGGCGGAGGGCCAGGAGCCGGAGGATCTTCTTCTCGACTTCGACCTCGAGATTGTCGACCTGCGGATCGCGCGCCACCACGGTTTCAGCGAGCGCGAGGTCGCGGGTGGCGATCGCCTGAATGGCGTCCGACAGCATGTCTTCGGCGAGGCCGCCCATGCGCGCGAGATCGCCGGTCAGCTCTTCGAGGTCCTGCGAGAAAGACCGGACTGTATGTTCCATGGCCTTGTCCTTTCATCCCGGCGTTAGAGATAGGTACTCTACAGCGGCGCTGCCCTATCCGAAACGGCCGGTGATGTAGTCTTGCGTGCGCGTGTCGCGCGGATTGGTGAAGATCTGCTCGGTGGGGCCCGCTTCGATCAGCTTGCCGAGGTGGAAGAAGGCGGTCTGCTGCGAGACGCGGGCGGCCTGCGCCATCGAGTGGGTGACGATGATGATGCAGTAATTGGCCTTCAGCTCGTCGATCAGTTCTTCGATCTTGGCCGTGGCGATGGGATCGAGCGCGGAGCACGGCTCGTCCATCAGGATGATTTCGGGGCTGACCGCGATGGCGCGGGCGATGACGAGGCGCTGCTGCTGGCCGCCGGAAAGGCTCATGCCCGGAGCAGCGAGGCGATCCTTCACCTCGTCCCAGAGGCCAGCCTTGTGGAGCGAGGTTTCGACGATCTGCTCGAGATCTTTTTTCGAGCTGGCGAGGCCGTGGAGGCGGACGCCGTAGGCGACGTTGTCGAAGATCGATTTCGGGAAGGGGTTCGGCTTCTGGAAGACCATGCCGACCTGTGCGCGCAGGAGGACGGGGTCGATCGATTTGTCGTTGATGTTCTCGCCGTCGATCGCGATCTCGCCGGTGACGCGGCAGCCCGGGATGGTGTCGTTCATCCGGTTGATCGAACGGAGGAAGGTGGACTTGCCGCAGCCCGAGGGACCGATCAGCGAGGTGACGGATTTTTCCGGCATGTCGAGCGAGACATCGAACAGCGCCTGTTTTTCGCCGTAGAAAACGGACACGGCGGTCGCTTTCACCTTGGCGGGGCCGACAGGCGCGCGCGAGGCCGACGCCGAAACCTGCGGACGGGGCGGCGCTATGGTTTCCATCCGGCTCATCACCCTCACCGCTCCGTTCTTTATGGCATGGCCGAGGATTCGTCCCGCCGGAAGGGCTGACGATCTCGTCCCGCAGGGTTCCCATACGGTCCGATTGTGACAGTCGCGCGAAGGTTGGCGTTTTGCAGCCTGCGGCAGGGTGTTACGGGGTGAAAAGACCCTGCGGAGCTGTGGATAAGGGGGCCGGTGACGCTCAGGAAGCACTCGCACCGCGCATTTACAGAGGTTTTGGGGTGTGTTTCCTGCCCCGGACATCAATTCTTGGACAGGAATCACCGAAATGGCCTCTCCGCTGAGATTGTCTGACCACGATATGAGCGCTGAACGGGGCTTTCTTTGCTCCTACAATGCCGCGGATGTGACATTGCCGGCAGAGCTGGCGGCGCCCGAAGAGGCGGCGCGGGAGCTGCCCCGGACCCTGCTGACCGGGCGCGTGCGGAAGCATCTGGAGGCCCTGCCGGTGCTGGACCTCAAGGCGTTCTGCGCGGGGGCCAGCGAGGCTGAGCTTCGGACCGCGATGGTGCGGTACTCTTTCATGGTGCAAGCCTATGTCTGGGGCGAGGCGGAGGCGCCGACCGTTCTGCCCGCGCCGCTGGCCGTGCCGATGTGGGCGCTGGCGAAGCGGCTGGGGCAGCAGCCGCTGCTGCCCTACTCCGCCTATGTGCTCGACAACTGGGACCGGCTGGACCGCGCGGGACCGATCGCGCTCGACAATATCTGGATGATCCAGAACTTCCTGGGCGGGCAGGATGAAGCGTGGTTCGTGCTGGTGCATGTCGCGATCGAGGCGCGGGCCGGGGCGATGCTGGCGCAGATACCGGGATTGATCGAGGCAGCGGATCGCGGCGATGCGGCGGCGGTCGAGGCGGGGCTGGCGATCGTCAATGCGGGTTGGGACGATGTGAACGCCATCTTCGACCGGATGCCGGAGCGGTGCGACCCTTTCGTCTATTTCCATCGCGTGCGGCCCTACATCCACGGCTGGAAGGACAATCCCGCGCTGAGCGCGGGGCTGATCTATGAGGGCGTGGCCGAGACCGGTGGCCAACCACAGGCGTTTCGCGGACAGACAGGGTCGCAATCGACCATCGTGCCGTCGATGGACGCGTTGCTGGGCGTGGGGCATGCGGCCGATCCGCTGCGGACATTCCTTGATGAGCTGCACATCTACAGGCCGCCTGCACACCGGACGTTTGTCGACGAGGTGCGGGCGCGCTCTCACCTGCGCGCGTTCGTTCAGGCGTCGGGCAATCCGAACCTTCGCGAGCTGTACAACACCTGCATTCGCAGCCTGGCGCGGTTCAGGACGCGGCATCTGGAATACGCCGCAAGCTACATCGCCAAGCAGCACAAGGACTCGGCCGGCAACGACACGGATGTCGGCACGGGCGGCACGCCCTTCATGAAGTATCTGAAGAAGCACCGCGACGAGGCCGAGCAGCATCTGCTCTAGATCGGCGGATACCCGCTTGACCGTGTAACCTATAGGTGTCATGTCACCTGTAGGTTACACATATTCGGGAACGACCATGACAGTCGAAATCGAAAAACTGACGCGCCGCCGCCGCATGGTGCTGACGACTTCGGGCCTGCTGTTCATCATCCTACAGCCAACGGTCTACAACACGCTGGATGCGCCGATGGCCACGTGGCGCGTGGTGGACTGGGTGAAGGCATCGTCCTTCGCGCTGTGGTCAGCGATGCTGATCCTGATCCTGCTCACGGGCGGCTTCCCCTTCCGCAAGCTTTCGCAGGCGACACGCAGTGCGCTGAACGACGAACTGACGCGCGATAACCGCCGCGTCGGCTACATGGCTGGCTATTGGGCGATGATGATCGCCGCAGCTGTGCTCTTTGCCCTGGCACAGGCCGATTTCATTACGCCTAGCGAATGCCTGCGCTATCTGTTCGCAATCGGCGTCGCCTTCCCGGCCATACGCTTTGCGGCATTGGAGCGCCGCCAGGATGGCTGACGGAGAGCTGGTCTGCCGGCTGCGCGAAGCCCGCACGGAAGCGAGGCTGACCCAGCTTGAACTTGCTGAACGTGTCGGCGTTTCGCGCAAAACGATCAACACCGTCGAGAACGGCGTCTTCATCCCCTCGACGCTGCTCGCGCTCAAGCTCGCGCGCGCGCTTGGCAAGTCAGTCGAGGATCTGTTCGGTCTTTCCGACTGACGCCCAGCCTACGAAGCGATGACCTGAGAGGCTTCTAGCGCCTTGGCCAGCTCAAGCAGGCGGCGGCGGGGGCGTTCTTCGAGCTTGTAGTAGGCGCGCACCAGCTCGATCGTTTCTGTCTGCGAGAGAATGTCGCCGGACAGAAAGTCGACATGGTCGTTGGCGGGAGCGGACTGCTGCCCAAGCGCCGAATAGCCCTCGAAGAAGTGGTTCGCGCTCACGTGAAGCGCTTCACCCAGGCTGAACAGCCGTGCGGCGGTGATGCGATTCGCGCCGCATTCGTATTTCTGGACCTGCTGAAAGCGGACGCCGATCTGGACAGCCAGCTGCTGCTGAGTGAGGCCGAGCAAACGCCGCCGGCGGCGGATTCGCTTGCCCACATAGACATCGATATCGGTGGTCATAACTCGCACTCCCACGCGCCGGCCCACATGGAGAGTGGGACGTCCCAGTCAGTTCATGTTGCAGATGCGCCCATCGCGACGCAGCGTATAAAATGACAGTTCGGCAATGGATAGCGGAGAACGCAGTAGAACTGCACGCAAACGACAGCAGTGTTGTTTTTGATTCAGTAAAAGGAATCCGCGGCGCGAAATTGAGCGCGCGTCGTCGAAACAAGAAGCGTTAGAGCTTCCTCGTTGATGCGTATGCTGACGGTAAGCACGCTTTATCCCGAGCGAGCATGGCCCGCCGTTTCAAAGGACGAAGGCCGTTGTGGTGGCGGGCTATTTCGAAGCGGCCTGCGGCTCTGCATAGCCTTGTGCAGCGGTCGTTGCTTTCGCGATCCGTTCCGCCAGCGTGCCGATGTTGGTCGTCGTGAACTGCGCGATGACTTTCTTTGCTTCCAGCACGGCCGCGTCCGTACCGATCTTTCCGGCCTGGATATCGTCGGCCAACGTCAGGATCGGGATGTAGAGCGGCTCGGGCTCGCCCTGCACTGTAAGGCCGAACGGGCCTTTCGCTTCGAGCGCGTCCCAATCCTTGCGGATGTGCGACCAGAAATCTTTCGTGGCGTTCCAGTAGTTGTCGCCATCCTTGGGCAGCGGATCAACGCGCTTGTAAGAGTTGATGCCGATCTCGCGGACGAGGACGTGGTGATCGCCGCGCAGGACGAGCTTGGAGTTCTCCTCTTCCTGCACCCAGCCGAACGGCGTGATGGTGTGGCGATTCACAGCGAGCACGGCGTCGTAATCCTTGCGCGTTGTCTGGTCGCGGCGCGGCAGCGGGCGCATCTCGGCAGGCGGCGTCCATTGCGAGACGCCGTTGTCGTGCGTCCAGGCGCCGACTGCGCCATAGCGCGGCGAATCTTCGACCTGATAGACGTTCTGCGACCACTTGCCGGCGCGCTCGGTCGCGGAGACCGGCCGCATGTCCCAGGCATTGCCGCCGACAAAGGTGAGAACGCTGGCCGGCTGGTACTGCCAGTCCTGGCGCCAGTGCTTCGTGACGATCGGCTCGCCGCCCATCTTCATGACGAGGATGTGCTGGAGGCTGATGAAGTCGCCACGGTCTTCCACGAGGCGGACGATCTCGTCGGCGCCGGAGACTTTCGGCTTTTTCAGTTCGTAGCCGGGAGTGAGCGAGACGGTCTCGCGGAAATCGAAGGTGACGTAGTAGTCGCCGGCCATGGCGAGGATCGCCTTGCGATCCTGCTCGAACTTCGCCTTCTCGGCGGCGGGCATGGAAGCGATCGTGGCGGACGATCCAGCTTCGCCGGCAACCGTTGTGCAACCGAAAGCGAGGAACGCGGCGCCGACGACCGCAAAGGTGCGGGCGGCGGCCGTGAACGACAGGGGGGAAGACATGTTCATTTCAGACCCTCGATCCAATCAAGCCGCGCTGTGCGCGTGCTGTGGCGCGCGGAACGGACCGCTGGCCAACTCTTTCACCTGCCGGCGAACCCAGTGCTCGACCTCCGCGCTCGGAAGAAGACCCTTGGAATCGGCGACGTAGTCCAGATCTTTCAATACGCCCGCATACGGCCCGAAACCTGCGACGCGATAGGGTATCACGATAACACGATTGCCGTCCTTGGCGTTGGCTTCGACAAAAGCGCGGATGCGCGCCTGCGACACGACCCGCTTTTCCGGCCAGTCTTCGCGCAGCGTTTCAGCCTGCACATGCCGGAAGGGCGCCAAGCGGCGGACAGATTCGGCGCGCTGGTCGATCGTCTTCAGCCAGCGCTGGTCTTCGGCGTCGTCACCGGGGCCGTGTGCGATGATCAGCACGCTTTCCTTCGCGGGGTCCTTGCTGAGCGCACGGACACGCTCGACCAGCACAGCGCCCATCTCTGGCGCTTCGGCCAGGCCCTGCTGGCTGATCGCGAAGCTGGAGCGCGTATCGATGCGCCAGAGCGCCATGTTGTGACCGCCGCCACCGCCGCCGTGAGCAGCGTGATCGCCATGGCCGGCATGTTCGTCTGATTGCGGCTCTGCGCCGGGGATGAGGCCGAGAATCTGTTCGGTGCGCTCAAGGAAGCTTTCGCCGCTGATGAAGAGGCGCACGACGACGATACGATCGATGCCCCTCGCCTCAAGCTTCTCAACACCACTCTGGAGGCTGGCGGCTTCCGCCATGCCGAAGGCGAGTTCGAGCGGATAATCCTTCGCGAGCGGGGCGAGCATCGTTTCCACTTCGCTGTTCCAGACGGCGCCGCCGCCATGCGCCATGACAAGCACGCCGACCTTGGGGTCGTGCTGCTGGCTTTCTGCGAGGCCCGCACAGGAGGTCACAGAGAGAACGCCAGCCCCCGCGAGAGCAAACAGCGAAGCGCGGCGCGTCAGAAACATAGAGGAAGGCCCTTTGGTCGCTGCTCCGAGGCTCGGAACACAGCTTTCTCGGCTACGCCAGTTGCGAATGCCTTGCAAGTGCGCCTTCTATGCACTTGCGAGTTACTTGCAAGAAGGGTAGCGAAACCAAACTGGCCCACGACTCGATATGGGCCGACAATTTCGAAGGAACCGCCAACATGCGCCCTGCCGCGAAATGGGGATGCGCCACCGCCGCCCTCGTTCTGGCCGCACTCGCTGCAGGCGTTCCGGCCAACGCGGACACGTCCTACCTGAAGCCCAACTTCTTCACGACGGCCAATGCGGACATCGTGACGATCCAGTCCTCGTTCACCGAAGACTTCCCCAACCCGAGCGTGGCGGTGAAGTCGGATGCCTGGACGATCATCGGGCCTGACGGGAAGCCGGCGAAGTTCGATACGGTACAGCCGTTCACGCAGGTCACGATCCTTGAAGCTGCAACCAAGGCGCAGGGCACCTATCGCCTGTCGACGGGCGAACGTCTTGGGCGTGTCGGTCCGCAGATTCTGGTTGATGGCGTGTGGCAGCCGTTTGCGCCGGGACGCGAGATTCCCGCTGGGGCGCAGACGCGCCAGAGCCAGACGGCAACCGTCGCGGACGTCTATGTGACGCGCGGAGCGCCGACGAAGCAGCCGGTGGAAGCAACGATCGGCTCGCTGGCGCTGAAGCCGGTGACGCATCCGAACGACGTCTACATGGATACGGGTTTTGAATTCCGCGTGCTGCTGAACGGCAAGCCTGTCGCCGGCCAGCATGTCGAAATCTGGCGTGAGGGCGGCGCCTATGAGGAGCCCGCCTATCGGAAGGATCTGACCTCTGCTGCGGACGGGACGGTGAAAGTCACGTTCGACAAGCCGGGCGTCTATCTGATCTGGACGCGCCTGTCGGGCGATGCGCCTGCGGGCGCGGCGACGCCCGTGCGCAGCTACACCACCTCCCTGACCCTCGAAGTCCAACCGTAGAGGCAAGCGTATTTAACGCCCCGCCTTGTCGGGTGGGGTCCATTTTCCAAACGCGAATGCAACGCATTTGCGATATTGCAAGGGGCTTTTTATGCGTTTTCGTTTGATGGCTGGCACCGTCTTCTCGACGGTTACACTGGCGCTTGGCGCCGGGGCGGCGTTCGCCCAGTCAGCTCCGGCGCCCGCGGCGACCGGCGAGGATCCGCGCGACCAGGTGACGGTCACCGCGACACGCATAGAGCAGCGCGTCGATGAAGTTCCGGCGACCGTTTCGGTGATCACGGCCGAGACGATCGAGGATGAGCTGGTCACGGACATCAAGGACCTTGTCCGCTTCGAACCCGGCGTTTCGGTTCGCTCCTCGCCAGCCCGCTTTGGCGCGGCGCTTGGCGCAACGGGCCGGGACGGGAATGCCGGCTTCAACATCCGCGGCCTCGAAGGCAACCGCGTGCTGATCCAGACGGACGGCATCCGCGTGCCGGACGGCTATGCGTTCGGCCCGACGGCGAACGGCCGCGGCGACTTCGTGGATCTGGATCTTCTGAAGTCGGTCGAGATCCTGCGTGGGCCTGCGTCCGCAATGTACGGCTCGGACGGCGTGGCCGGCGCAGTGAGCTTCATCACGCGCGACCCGGACGATCTGGTGGCGGAAGGCCGCAGCTTCGGCGTACGCGCGCGCACGTCGTACGCGTCGGCTGACGACAGCCTTGCCAACTCGCTGATCGGCGCGACGAAGGCCGGCGACTGGTCGGCGATGCTCGCCTACACGCGCCGCGACACGCACGAGACGGAAAACCAGGGCACGGTTGCGACGCCCGATACCCGTCGCACCGCGGCGAACCCGAGCGAGGGCGAGTCGGATTCCTATCTCGCGAAAATCGTCTGGGCGCCGGGCGAGACGCATCGCTTCCGCCTGACGTTCGACCAGCTCGACAGCGAAACCAGCTTCGACGTGCTGTCTGGGCAGTACTGGCTGCCGGCGAACGGCAACACCAACCCTGTGGTTCCGGGCACCGCGGTCTTGAACCTGACGGCGAACGACACGCTCAGCCGCTCGCGGCTGACCTTCGATCACAAGATGGATTTCGGCGCCGGGTTCTGGCGTTCGGCGCAATGGGCCGTCTACACGCAGGACAGCGACACGCGCCAGCTCACCACGGAAGACCGCAACGTGTCTGCCGACCGCACGCGCGACAACTATTTCAACAACGAAGTCTGGGGCGCCAACGGCCAGGTCGAGATGGGTTTCGACACGGGCTGGGCCAGCCACCGCCTGATTGCGGGCGCTGACTATTTCGAGCTGGAACAGGATGGCATCCGTTCAGGCACCGTGCCGACGCCGCCGGACGTGTTCCCGACGCGCGCCTTCCCGCTGACCGAGTACTCGCTGACGGGTCTCTACGTGCAGGACCAGATCTCTTTGCTCGATGGCTCGCTGCTGGTCTATCCGGCGCTGCGTTACGACTCCTACGAACTCAACCCGAAACTCGATCCGCTCTATCCGACCGTCGTGCCCGCCGCGCCTTCGGATGACAGCCACATTTCGCCGAAGCTGGGCATTGTCGTGTGGCCGAGCGATTGGCTGGGCGCGTTCTACAATTACTCGGAAGGCTACAAGGCGCCGGAACCGAGCCAGGTGAACAACGGGTTCTCCAACCTCGCCTTCGGTTACACCTCGATCGCCAACCCGGACCTGAAACCGGAATCGAGCCAATCGAACGAGATCGGCCTGCGCGTGCGCAATATCGAGCAGCTTGGCGCCACGCTCTCCGGCGAAGTTGTGGTGTTTTCGATCGATGCGAGGGACTTCATTTCGCAACAGGCTGTCTCGGGCGCGGGAACGGCTTCCGATCCGCTGATCTACCAGTACATCAACCTCACCGATGTCAGCATCGACGGCGTTGAAGTTCGCGGTCAGGCCAAGTGGGACAATGGCGTCAGCGTTCGCTTTGCCGCCTCCACAGCTGAAGGCAAGGTGCGTAGCGGGACCAACGCAGCGCTTGAAAGCGTCGATCCGGCCAAGCTGGTGACGGGCGTCAACTATGACGATCCGTCGGGCGTGTTCGGCGGCCAGATCGTTGCGACGTTCGTCGACGGCAAGGACCTTGGCGATGTTGTCGCCACGACGGCCTTCCGTCCGCCATCCTTCTCGATCGTGGATATCACCGCATACTGGAACGTCACCGAGTGGGCGACGCTGCGCGCCGGCGCGTTCAACGTCACCGACGAGAAATACTGGTGGTGGAGCGACGTTCGCGGCCTGGCTTCATCGTCCACGACACGCGACGCCTATACACAGCCGGGCGCCAACTATTCGGCGTCCCTCACACTGAAATACTAGCGCTGGGGCGCAAGAGAGCGCGCCGGTCACGGGACACTCCAGCGTCCTCCTGACCGGCGCTCTTTCGTTTACTGAACGTCCGACATCGGAAGCACGACGCCGAAGGCCGAGCCACGGCCGGGTTCACTTTCGACGACGAACTCGCCGCGGTGGCGCTGAACGACATGCTTCACGATGGCGAGGCCAAGGCCAGTGCCTGGCTTCAGGCCGCGGCCCTGATCGACGCGGTAGAAACGCTCGGACAGGCGCGGCAGATACTGGCGTTCGATGCCCGGGCCTGCGTCCGTAACACGCAGCACGGCGAAGCTGGCGGCATTGCTGGAGGCCGGCGCTGACGCGATCGACATGCGGCCGGCCTCTTCCCAGCGGCGGCCGGCGATGGCGGATGCTTCGCCTGCCCTTACATCTGCAAGCACCTCGATATCGACGGCGCTGCCTTTCTCGGAATACTTCAGGGCGTTGTCGATCAAATTCTGGACAACCTGCGTGAGCTCGTCGCGCGCGCCGGTGACGTTGACCGGGGCTGATGCGCCCGTGATGCGAAGCTCGACGCCACGCTCTTTCGCAACAAGCGCCAGCGCGTCGCGGGCTTCGATGACGATGGACGCAAGATCGGTCTGACCTTCGGGCGGCCGGTGTTCGACCAGCTCGATGCGCGACAGGGACAGAAGATCGCTGATGAGGCGGCGCATCCTGTCGGCCTGCCCCTGCATGATCTCGAGGAATCGATCGCGCGCTTCGGGATCGTCGCGCGCCGGACCGCGCATGGTTTCGATGAAGCCGGAGAGCGAGGTCAGCGGCGTGCGAAGCTCATGGCTGGCGTTGGCGAGGAAGTCGACGCGCGCCATCTCCATGCGCTTGATGTCGGTGAAGTCGTGCAGGCTGAGCAGCACGCCCGCGCCCAGGGGCGAGGCCACGCAGGCGAAGTGGCGATCCGTCTCGTCGCGCTGGACGATCTCGAAGCGCTGCACAGCGCCGGTGCGACGTGCAGCGTCCACCGCGTCGAGCAGTTCGGGACGGCGGACCACGGCGGTCAGCATTGGGCCCGCTGTGGTTATACGAAGCTCCTTGCGTGCGGCGGCGTTCGCGCCCTCCACCTTGCCTTGCGAGTCGATATACATCGCAATTTCTGGCAGCGCTTCGATCAGGGCGACGCGGAAACGCCGCTCGGTTTCCAGTCGGGCGCGCGTTGCGGCGGCGGCGTCTTCGTTCTGCGCTGTTCCCGCGTCCACCGTGGGATCGACGGTGCCGAACAGCCAGCCGACGCAGACCGCAACCACGATCACGGCGCCGAGCGCTGCGGCAAGCCAGGTCGCCTGCCCCGTCAGCGCCAGGACAAGCAGCACCGCGATGGCGGCGCCGCCGACGATACGAAAATCCTTTGCGCGCTTGCTCTGCCTCGTCTCCGAGGCGGTTGGAGGAGCGCCGATGTCGTTTGAATTGGCCATTCTGACTACCTAGCGAAATCCGATTGATTTGTCGTGGCTTGGCCGAACGACGGACGGTTGGCTGTCCGGCCGATCGCCGACCGCGTTGACTTAGCGCGTCCGGCGGGGGAAATCGTGCGCACTGCCGCTGCTGCCGGCGAAGACATGACCCCAGAGGCTCACATATGAGAATGTCCCTGCTACTTGCCGCGTCTGCGGTTGCCTTGCTTACCGCGTGCTCGCCGGAAGCGCCTGCTCCCGCTGCGGAAGCCCCGAAGGCCGCCATTGGCGCGTTCGGCATCGACACCGCTGCGATGGATACGACGGTGAAGCCGGGCGACGATTTCTACAAATACGTCAACGGCACGTGGCTCGCGAACTTCAAGATGCCGGCGGACAAGACGCGCTATGGCTCGTTCGACGTGCTGCGCGATAAGTCGGAGAACGATGTTCACGCACTGCTTGAAGAGCTGAAGGCCACACCGCCGGCTGCGGGCTCCGTGCAGGAGAAAGTCGTCAATCTCTACAATTCGTGGATGGACGAGGCCGCCATCGAAGCGCGCGGGATCGAGCCGCTGAAGGCCGATCTGGATGCGATCAATGCGGCCAAGACGAAGGCTGACCTCGTCAAGCTGATGGGCAATATCGATTACGCCAGCCCGATCGGCCTCTACATCTCGCCGGATCCGGCTGATCCGACGAAGTACGTCGTGAACGTCACGCAGGCCGGCCTCGGCATGCCGGTGCGCGACTACTACCTGACCAAGAGCGAGAAGTTCGACACCTACCGCGCGGCCTACAAGGCCTATGTCACCAAGATTTTCGAATTGATCGGCGATGCGGCTCCGGCCGCATCCGCAGATGCGGTGATCGCGCTTGAGACGAAGCTCGCCAACGTGCATTGGGCGCCTGAGAAGCAGCGTGACGTGCAGGCGACGAACAACCCGGTTGACCGCGCCGGCCTGCAGAAGATGATCCCGTCGATCGACTGGAACGTCTTCCTGCCCGTGTCTGGTCTTGGCGACGTGCAGCATTTTGTCGTCAACGAGAAGTCCGCACTCGCGGACGGCGCAAAGCTGCTCGATACGCAGCCGGTTGATGCTTGGAAGAAGTATCTCGCTTTCCACGTCGCCAGCGACAACGCGACCACGCTGCCCAAGGCGTTTGACGACGCGAGCTTTGAGTTCTTCAGCAAGACGCTGCGCGGTCAGGAAGTTCAGCGTGATCGCTGGAAGCGTGGCGTGCAGATGCTCGACGGCCTGATCGGCGAAGGCGTGGGCGAACTCTATGTCGCCAAATACTTCCCGCCCGAGAACAAGGCGAAGATGGACGACCTCGTCGCCAACCTTCGCACAGCGATGGGCGAGCGCCTGAAAACGCTGGCGTGGATGGATGATGCGACGCGCGCCGAAGCGCAGAAGAAGCTTGGCACGTTCGATCCGCGCGTTGGCTATCCGGCGACGTGGCGTGATTACAGCGCCTATACCGTCGAAGCCGGCAAGCTGGCCGAGAATGTGCGCGCTGGACGCAAGTTCGAATGGAACCGTCAGGTCGCGCGTCTGGGTCAGCCCGTTGACCGCGCCGAGTGGGGCATGAACCCGCAGACGGTGAACGCCTATTACAACCCGCTGGTGAACCAGATCACCTTCCCGGCCGGCATCCTGCAGCCGCCCTTCTTCGATCCCAACGCTGACCCGGCCGTGAACTATGGCGCGATCGGCGCGGTGATCGGTCACGAGATGGGCCACGGCTTCGACGACCAGGGCCGCGAGTTCGACGAGACCGGCAAGATCCGCAACTGGTGGACGCCGGAGACGAACGCGAAGTTCCTCGAACAGACGACGAAGTTCGCGGCGCAGTATGATGCGTTCTGCCCGCTGGAAGGCGTCTGCGTGAACGGCAAGTTCACGATGGGCGAGAACCTCGGCGACCTCGGCGGCCTCGAGATGGCGTACACCGCCTACAAGCTGTCGCTGAAGGGCGAGGAAGCTCCGGTGATCGACGGCTTCACGGGCGACCAGCGCTTCTTCATGGCGCATGCTCAGGTGTGGCACGCGGCGATCCGTGACGACGCGCTGCGGAACCAGGTGCTGACCGACCCGCATGCACCGGCAGCCGCACGCGGCTCGATCCCCGAGCGCAACATGGATGCCTGGTACGAAGCGTTTGGCGTGAAGGAAGGCGACAAGGAGTTCATCCCGCCCGCCGAGCGCGTCAAAATCTGGTAACCCAGACACGTCGAACGAACCGAGCCCGCGATTTCTCATGAAATCGCGGGCTTTTTCTTGCCTGCCGGCGCGTTTCACGCGCTACGCGCTTGATATTGTTATTCGATAAATTTCATTGACACGCGTTCTGGCTCTGGGACAAATCGTTCCGACCGCCGCGAATGCCGGCGAAGGCCATCTCCAGAGGTGTTCTCCATGCGAATGAAACTTCTTCTTGCCGCTTCCGCGGCCGCCTTGCTTGCGGCGTGCTCGCCGAGCGAGCCGGCAGCGCCTGCGGCTGCTCCTGCGAAAGCCGCGATCGGCGAATTCGGCATCGACCTCGCCAATGCTGACGCGTCTGTGAAACCGGGCGACGACTTCTTCAAATACGCCAACGGCACGTGGCTCGCGACGTTCAAGATGCCGGAAGACAAGCCGCGTTACGGCGCCTTCGATGCGCTGGGCGAGAAGTCCGAAGCCGACGTGAAGAGCATCATCGATGGCTTCGCTGCGGCACCCCCGGCGGCTGGCAGCAACGTCGCCAAGGCGGCGGACTTCTATGCGAGCTGGATGGATGAAGCGACGCTGGAAACGCGCGGCATCGAACCGCTGAAGCCATACCTTGATGAGATCAACGCCATCGCCGACAAGGCCGGCCTGCTCAAGGTTCTGGCGACGCCCGGCTATGCTGCGCCGTTCGGGCTCGGCATCGAAGCCGATACCGTCGACCCGACGCGCTATGCCGTGTGGGGCAGCCAGGCTGGCCTCGGCATGCCCGATCGCGAATACTATCTCGACAAGTCCGAAGCGATGGCCAAGTACCGCGACGCGTACAAGGGCTATGTGACGAAGATCTTCGAACTGCTTGGCGACACCGCCCCGGTCAAGAGCGCCGATGCCGTCATCAAATTCGAAACGGAAGCAGCCAAGGGCCAGTGGAAGCAGGAGGAGCTTCGCGTCACCGACAAGGCCTTCAAGGCCATGGACGCGGCGGCTTTCCAGAAGCTCGTTCCGAACATCGACCTCGCGAAGTTTGCGGCGGATGCGGGCCTGCCTGCCCTGAGCAATATGGTGGCGTATGGCGACACGTCGATCACCGCCGGCGCCAAGCTGGTTGATACGCAATCGCTGGACACGTGGAAGAAGTACCTGACCTTCCACATCGCATCCGACAACGGCGCCTACCTAACCAAGGCGTTCGACGATGCGCGTTTCGACTTCTTCAGCAAGACGCTGGCTGGCGTGACGGCAAAGCGCGATCGCTGGAAGCGCGGCGTGCAGCTGCTCGACCGCACCATCGGCGAAGCGCTGGGCGAGGCCTATGCCGCGAAATTCTTCCCGCCGGAGAACAAGACCAAAATGGAAGCCCTCGTTGGCAATCTTCACACGGCGCTTGAAAGCCGCCTGAAGACGCTGGCCTGGATGGACGATCCGACCCGCGCAGAAGCGCTGAAGAAACTCGCCAACTTCGAGGTGCGCGTTGGCTATCCCAACAAGTGGCGCGATTATTCGGCCATGCAGGTCGACAAGGCCAAGCTGTTCGAGAATGTCATGGCGGCCAACAAGTTCGAATGGAACCGTCAGGTGGCGCGCTTCGGCCAGCCGGTCGACCGCGAGGAATGGGGCATGAACGCGCAGACCGTGAACGCGTCCTACAATCCGCTGATGAACCAGATCACCTTCCCGGCTGGCATCCTGCAGCCGCCCTTCTTCGACGTGAATGCTGACCCGGCCGTGAACTATGGCGCCATCGGCGCGGTGATCGGCCACGAGATCGGCCATGGCTTCGACGACCAGGGCTCGGCCTTCGACGACAAGGGCGTGCAACGCGACTGGTGGACTGCGGAGACGAAGGCGAAATTCCTCGCCGCCGCCGACCAGCTCAACAGGCAGTATGACGGCTATTGCCCCTTCACCGACAAATGCATCATCGGCAAGCTGACGACCGGCGAGAACATCGGCGATCTTGGCGGCATGATCATGGCCTACACCGCCTATCGCCAGTCGATCAGCGGCGCGGAAGCTCCGGTGATCGAAGTGAACGGCGTCAAATACACGGGCGACCAGCGCTTCTTCCTGTCGTGGGCGCAAGTATGGCGCGCGACGGCGCGCGAAGAGATGGCGCGCCAGCTGCTGACCACCGATCCGCACTCACCGCCGGAATACCGCGTCAACGGCGTCATGCCGAACATCGACGAGTGGTATGCCGCATTCAACGTGCAGCCTGGCGACAAGATGTACCTGCCGCCCGAAAAACGAGTCCGCATCTGGTAAGCGGCTGACGTATAGCAATTAGAAATAAGCCCGCGGTTCCCACGAACCGCGGGCTTTTCCTTGAACGGCGTTGCGTGCTTGACTTCGCGCGAGCGCAGGAAAGACTTGGCTGCAAGACAATAACGAGGAACGCCCTTGGCTGCACGCCTGCTCCACCGCTTCTTGCAGGCGGCCGCCGCCGCAGCGGCCTTGCTGGCGGCCTGCACCTCTCCTCAGGCGTCCGACCACCAGCCGGGACTTACGCCTGCGGAACAGCACGCGCTTGCGCAACTCCTGCCGCAGGAAAGCCAGCTTCTCTCTCAGCCGCCAAAGCTGAAATCGCGCGAACCTGAGGACGGCGAGAAGACTGCGCCGGGAGAAGACTTCTACAGCTACGTCAACAGTGAGTGGCTCGCATCCTACCAGATGCCGCCGGACAAGCTTTCAATCGGCGCCGCTGAAGAGCTGACCGAGAGATCGGATGCAGATATCCGAAAGATGATCGAAGGCATCATCGCCGCGAATCCTGCGCCCGGCACGCTGGAGCGGAAGATCGCCGATCTCTACGCCGCCGCCATGGACGAGGCGACGATCGAGGCGCGCGGGACAGCGCCGCTGCTGCCGCATATCGCGCGTATCAAGGCCGTGAAGACGCGCGATGAGCTGACGCGGTTGATGGGCGTCATCGGCTACAACTCACCGATCGGCATCAGCGTTGCGCCCAGCCCGGCCGATCCTGATGCCAACGCCGTCTGGCTCTCGCAGGCGGGGCTCGGCATGCCGCATCGCGGCTATTATCTCTCTTTCGGCATCGAGGACGAGTCGCTGCGCCTCGCCTATCGCTCGCACGTCATCAACATATTGCGGCTGATCGGTACGCCGGACCCGGAGGGGGCGGCGCTACGCATCTACAACCTCGAACGGAAGATTGCGCGTGCGCATACGGACGAGGATCGTTCGATCAGCGCGGAAGAAGCCTTGCGAACGATGTCGCTGGCTGAGCTGAAGGCATTTGCACCCGGCTTTCGCTGGGATCTGTTTCTGAGCGAAGGCGGCTTTACGAAAGCCGACCGCTTTGTCGTGACCGATCAGACCGCTGTTGCCGATCTTGCCAAGCTGGTTCCGGCTGAATCGTTGGATGACTGGAAGCTCTGGATGGAGTTTCATTTCGCCAACGGTTTCGCGGAGTACCTGCCGAAGGAGTTCGCGAACAGCTATTTCGAGTTTTTCTCGCGCCGCCTGGCTGGGATGGAAGAAAAGCCTGCGCGCTGGCAGTGGGCGGTTGGCATCGTCAATAACTATCTCGGCGAAGGCGTAGGCGAGCTCTACGTGAGGAAGAATTTTCCACCCGGCTACAAGGCCGACATTGACGCGATCGTCGCCAATATCCGCAGCGCCTTCGCGGCTCGGCTGACATCGCTCGACTGGATGGATGACAAGACGCGCGTGGAAGCGCTCGACAAGCTGAAGACCCTGAAAGCGCAGATCGGGCATCCCGATGCATGGAGGGATTATTCCGGCCTGAAGGTCGAACAGGGCAAGCTATTCGAGAGTGTCTATGGCGCGTTTGAATACATCTGGGATGAACAGCGCGCAGACATGAGCAATGCGGTCGATCGCGAGCGCTGGCCGACGCCCGCGCATGTCGTGAACGCATTCTACAATCCGCTGTCCAATACCTTCACCATGCCGGCCGGCATCCTGCAGGCGCCGTACTTCGATCCCGATGCGGACCCGGCCGAAAACTATGGCGGCATCGGCGCGGTGATCGGGCATGAGATCAGCCATGGCTTTGACGATCGCGGTAGGCAGTTCGACGGCTCGGGCCGCAACCGCAACTGGTGGTCAAAGCAGACAGATGCGCGCTTTGTTTCCAAGTCAGACGCGCTGATCGATCAATACGACGCCTACTGCCCGTGGACCGGGATATGCGTGAACGGGCTGGGCACGCTGGGCGAAAACATTGGCGACCTCGCCGGCCTGGAGATTGCCTACGCGGCCTGGAAGATGTCGCTCAACGGCAAGGTCGCGCCCGTGATTGACGGCCAGACCGGCGACCAGCGCTTCTTCCTCGCCTATGCGCGCTCCTATCGCGGCAAGGTGCGGGAGGAACTGGCGCGGGCCATGCTGGACGGGGACAGCCACGCGCCCAACCGTTATCGGGTCAACGGCGTGGTGCGGAACATGGACGCCTGGTATGCCGCGTTCAACATCCAGCCGGGCGACAAGCTTTATCTGCCGCCGAATGAGCGCGTGAGGCTCTGGTAAGAAATCACTGGCGGCGCTGTTTCCCCGGGGCCATGCGCCTGCTAGAGCGCGCCTCATGCCGATCCCGGATTCAGCTCGCTATGCCAGGGACGCCGCCGAAGCGATCGGCGCGCGGTTCGAAGACCTGGACGATGGCAATGGCTATCTGTTCCGTATCTCGAAGGACGGGCGTTTCATTCTGGGCGGTGGCGGGAATATCTGCGCCTACCCGGTGAACAGCGCAGCCGCCTATACGGTGTCGCGCGACAAGGCGCATACGAAGCGGGTGCTACAGTCAGGCGGCATTCCTGTCATCGACGGCGGGCTGTTCTTCGCACAGACGCGCCGCGCCGCGATGCGGTCGCCGGGACGCGAAGCCGCCGACGCTGTGAATTTTGCGAGCCAGCTGGGCTACCCGGTGTTCTGCAAACCCAACCTCGGATCTCGCGGGACGTTCGCCGAGATCGTCAGGAATGAAGCCGGCCTCGCCGATTACATCAGTCGCGTGGCGGTCGATTTCGAAGCGTTCCTGATTGAACCGCTGCTCGGTGGCGCCGAACACCGCGTGCTGGTTCAAGACGGGCGGCCGGTCTTTCATTCCACGAAGAACGAGCCGACCCTGCTGGGAGATGGCCGATCGACGCTGGCCGAGCTGCTCGGCGCCATGAACCAGGACATTGCGGCCGACGGCGTTTCGGCCCTGCCCGTTTCCGCGCTGGGCGCTGACGCTTCCCGTGTTCCCGCAGCGGGCGAGCGCGTCGGGTTGCCGGGACGACGCAACCTCAGCGCAGCTGGCGCCGTCGAGCAGGTGTCAGAGGTTGTTCCCGTAGCTCTCGCAGCCCTCGCGATTTCGGCCGTTCGCGCGCTTGGCTTGCGAATCGGCGCCGTCGACATGTTCGATATCTCGTCGCAGGGCGACCTTTCCCGTCTTGTCGTTATCGAAGTGAACGGCAATCCAGGTCTGCGTACACTGGAGAATACAAACCGCTCCGATCTGATCCGGTCCATCTGGACAAGCATGCTGAATGAATGCCTGAGTAGCTGATGTTTGGCCTCCCCAAATTCGGCGATGGTATCGGCCTCCATCGTGTCGAACGCTTCTTCCAGGCCCACCGGATTGACCGGGCTGCGCTTGCCCGCCGTTCGATTGCCGTGACAGGCACGAACGGCAAGGGATCAACCGCGCGTTTCATCACGTCAGCCGTTGAAGCGGCTGGCCTGCGCGTCGGCTGTTTCACCTCGCCTCACCTGTTCGATGTGCGCGAGCGTTTCATGCTCGGCGACGACATGATCCCGCAGGCGGATTTCGAGCGGCACGCGGAAACGGTCCTCGCATTCAACCGGTCCCTGCCCGAAGGCGACAAGATAGGGTCGTTCGAGTTCCTGTTCCTGCTCGCCATCCTGTGGTTCCAGCAGGAAAAGCCCGACGCGATCGTCTGGGAGGCTGGAATTGGCGGTCGCTATGATCCGGTGCGGTCGGTTTGTGCAAGCGTGTCTGTTCTGACCTCGATCGAGCTCGAGCACACCGAACTGCTCGGCGCGACGGAAGAACTGATAGCCTATGACAAGTCGGATGTGGTCGCGCCCGGCGGCTGCGTGATCCTGTCACCCTCGATCAACGACGCGCTTGCCGTGCGTATCGCCGCGTATGCACATCTTTCTGGAAAGATCACCCTGCCCGCCACGGCAAGCCGCCGCATCGGCCCGGTGGTCAACACGCCGAAGGGCGCGCGCTTCACCTATGGCTTCTCGGCGACGACGCCCGCAGCTGATCAGCCCGTGCGGCTGCGTCTCGCAGGGCAGCACCAGGTGGATAACGCCGTCACCGGTCTGCGCGCAGCGGAAGTGTGGCTCGGGCTCAAGCCCGAGGAAAATGCAGAGCGACACATTGCGATGCTGACGGCGCTGGGGCGCACGCGTTGGCCCGGGCGGCTGGAGAAGGTGGCCTCGGCGCCGGATCTCTGGATCGATGTGGGGCACACGCCAAAAGCGCTGGAAGCCGTCACGCGCACATTCTTGGAGTTCAGCCCGCGCGACAAGACGCTCGTCGTGTTCGGCGTATCCGCATCGAAGGAAGTCGCAGCGATCGCGCAGACAGTTGCCGGTCGTTTCGACCACTTCATCCTGACGCGCGCGCACAAGGCCGGCGCGGATGTGGGCCTGTTTGCGGAAACATTCCGCAAACACTCGTCTGATGTGACGCTGGCAGCGGATACGTCCGAAGCGGCCCGCTTGGCCAAGGAGCGAGCGCTGCGCGAGGGCATGAGTGTGCTGGCGCTTGGCGGCCTGTTTCTGTCAGCGGAGATTCAGCGCGCCTGGAACGGCGGCGACCCTACGTCGCTGGAATTCCTGTAGCTAGTCTGCTTCCGCTTTGGACTTGCGCTTCGGCGGCTTGAGCTGGTCGCCATCCAGCGCATCGTCCTCGCCCTGGAACAGCTTGCGGATGTTGACGGTGGCGCGGACGCCGACATGACGGAAGCTGGTGTGCAGCCAGTTCTCCGCAGCCTCGCGCCCCTTCCCGAACAGCATGTCGATGAATTCCGGCTCGACATTGAACTTTGAGGATGCGCCAAGCGCCGCGAGCGACTTCTCGTCAGCGATCGCATGCACCAGCATGCGGCGATAGCCAGTGCCTTCAAGCCGCCCGGCTTCGATCAGCCGGGAGACGAAATCGACCGAACGGAGATCATGCAGCAGCGAAGCGTTGAATGTGATCTCGTTGACGCGGTTGATGATGTCACGCGCGGTTGTCGGCGCGCCCGGCCGCTTGATCGGATTGATCTGCACGAGCACCACATCGTCGGACGCGCAGTTTTCAAACAGCGGCCAGAGCGCAGGGTTGCCGGTGAAGCCGCCATCCCAATAGGGCACGCCGTCGATCTCGACTGCCTGGAACAGCCAGGGCAGGCAGGCTGACGCCATCACATGGTCGGCGGTAAGTTGCTTCTTGTCCCACACATGGGCGCGGCCTGTTTCGACGTTGGTTGCCGAGATGAAGACCTTCACCTTGGATTTGCGCACCCGATCGAAATCCACGAGCCGGACAACCAGATCCTTCAGCGGATTGAGATTGTACGGGTTGAGATCGTATGGGCTCGCCAGCCGCGTCACGAGATCGAACATCACATAGGCGGGCGAGGCGTCGAGACCCCATCCGCCGAGCATCGTTTCGATTGGCGTGCGCTTGAGCGGGCTGGTGCGCGCCTCTTCCAACACGCCATTCCAGAAACAGCGGAGGCTTTCGCGCGCTTCTTCGCGATCGCCAGCGTGATAGCCTGCAGCCAGCGCCACGGCGTTCATGGCGCCGGCGGACGCGCCGGTGATGCCCTCGATCTCGATGCGGGGGTCTTCGAGCAGGCGGTCGAGCACGCCCCACGAAAACGCGCCATGCGCGCCACCGCCTTGCAGCGCGAGGTTGATGAGTTTCGGGGCGTCGCTCTTGGTCATGCGCTTGTCCTTGCCCGACTAGAGCGCTTGTCCAGGCCTAGACGTCAATAACTTCCACGGCATGATAACCGAAACGCGCCAGCGCCGGCTGCATGGCGGCGCGATTGGCTGCTCCACCAGTTATGTAAGCAACCGCCTCGCCTTCCGGGCGAGGTGTCTTTGGCGTCACGCGGATTACCTGTCGCGCGACCGCTTCGCCGGTGTCGATCAGCCGGACGCCGGGCGGGCACGCAGCCGCGATGGCGTCTCGGATCAACGGGAAATGCGTGCAGGCAAGAACGACGATATCGATCTGCTGGCCGTGGGGCGGATCGAACATCGGCTTCACGGCATAGGTGACCTGTTCCTGATCGATGCCCTGCCCGCGCACCGCGCGCTCGGCCATGTCGACCAGCCCAGCCGTGCCACGCCGCACCACGATCTTGCCGGATGCGAACTGACGCTCGAGATCATCGAGATAGGCGCGGCGCACTGTGCCGGGCGTCGCGAGGATTCCGATAACGCCGGTCCTGGTTTGCTCAGCAGCGGGCTTGATGGCAGGTACAGTGCCGACGACCGGAACGGTTACCCGCGCGCGGATGTCGTCGAGCGACAGGGTGGATGCCGTGTTGCAGGCGATCACCAGCACGTCGGGCTTTGCCACACCAACCAGCGTGGCGCAGAGGCGCGGCAACCGCTCGCGCAGCTCCTCGTCGGTCTTCACGCCATAAGGAAAGAAGCCGCTGTCGGCGGCGTAGTCGACGATCCAGTCCGGCGCAGCCTTGCGCAGCTCGTCGGCAATCGTCAGCCCGCCCACGCCTGAATCGAACACCAGCGCGCGCGTCATTGAACGAACTCAGCCCTTCTCGCTCAGCGAACCGACAAGCGGGCCGTAGAGATCCGTGCGGCGATCGCGGAAGAAACCCCAGGCGGCGCGGGCGCGATCGACTTGGTCCATGTCGATAGTGGAGACAACGACGCCTTCCTGCTTGCGATCGAGATCGCCGAGGATTTCGCCGGTGTGGTCGGATATGAAGGACGTGCCGTAGAACACCTGGCCGTTCTCGACGCCGACACGATTTGCAGCGGCGACCGGCGTGACGTTCGAAACCGCGTGACCGAGCATGGCGCGGCGCCAGCGGGCGGCGGTGTCGAGACTGCTGTCATGCGGCTCGGAGCCAATGGCGGTCGGGTATAGCAGCACGTCAGCGCCCATGAGCGCCATGGCGCGCGCGGTTTCCGGGTACCACTGGTCCCAGCAGATGCCGACGCCGATGCGGCCCTTCTTCGTATCCCAGACGCGGAAGCCGGTATCGCCGGGACGGAAATAGTACTTCTCCTGATAGCCGGGGCCATCGGGAATGTGGGACTTGCGGTAGATGCCCATCAACGAGCCATCGGCGTCGATCATGACGACGGTGTTGAAATAGGCGGGGCCGGCCTTCTCAAAGATCGAGACGGGGATGACGACGTTGAGTTCAGCGGCAAGCTTTGCCATCGCCTTCACGGCGGGGCTTTCGCGCCAGGGATGCGCGCGCTGGAAGTTCTCTTCTTCCTGCGAGGTGCAGAAATAGTGGCCTTCGAACAGCTCGGACGGAAGGATCACGTCCGCGCCTTTTGATGCCGCTTCGCGCACGAGCTCGCTGACGCGCTTGATGTTGGTCGCGGAGTCGTCGGTCAGCGCCGACTGGAGAACGGCGAGCGTGATCTTGCGGGCCATGATCGCTTCCTCGCTATTTAGCTGGTTGCTGTTGCGTGATGCAGTGGAACGATCCGCCGCCCGAAAGAATATGGGTGGACGGCAGGCCCACGACATTGCGGCCGGGGAAATACGGCTTCAGCGCATCGACAGCCTTCTGAGCCGATGGCGTGCCGTAGGTGGGCACCACAACGGTGGAATTGCCGATCAGGAAATTCATGTGGCTGGCAGGCACAACATCGCCATCTTCGTTCTCGACACGGCCCGGAGATGGAATGCGCACGACCTTCAGGATGCGCCCGCGCGCATCGCGCTGGTTCTCCAGCTGTGCGGCAATCTCGTCGAGGCGCGCAGCGTGCGGATCATCCGGGCCGGATGGCGACTGACAGGCCACCACACCCGGCGCAAGAAAGCGGGCGATGTTGTCGACGTGACCGTCCGTGTGATCGTTGAGCAGGCCACGGTCGATCCAGATCGTCGCGCGGGACCCGAGCGCGTCATGCAGCATCGCCTTGACGTCCATCTCGCTCATCAACGGATTGCGGTTCGGATTGAGCAGGCATTCGCGGGTCGTGAGGATCGTCCCCTCGCCGTCCCAGTCGAGCGCGCCGCCCTCGAGCACGCGGTCCCAGCGCGTCGCGTCCGCACCAGCCTCGATCGCGACGAACGCACCGACCTGATCGTCGTAGTCGAGCACATATTTGCCGCCCCAGCCATTGAAGGTGAACAGGGCACAGCGGTCGTTCGAATAGAAAATCGGGCCCGTATCGCGTAGCCAGATATCGCCATAGCTCGCGTCGATCAGTTCCGCATGCTCACCGATGGCCTTCTCCGCCGACAGCATCGCCGTCGGGCCGTGGACCAGAACCTTCATCCTGTCGCCCGGGCGCCCGTCCGGTCCCGGCGCGGCGAGCGCCTTGACCATGGCGGCGACCTCCGCCTGCGCAGGCGCAAGGTTTTCCAGCCACAGCTCCTCGTCGGCCGGCCAGGCCGTCCAGATCGCAGCGTGAGGCGCCCATTCGGCGGGAGGATGAAGATCGGTTTCGCTCATGGTTTGCCGCTCTATCAGCTGCGCGCCAGCACGCAAGCGCCGGACACAAGCGTGAGCATATGGCCCCGCTTTCTCAAAAGAAAAGAGGCGGCCTGTGAGGACCGCCCCTTTCCGGTTCGCCAGTCTTAAACCTTAGAAGTCGTAGCGCGCGCCGACGCGGATCTGCCAGAGCGACGCATCGATGTTGATCGTGTCAGCATCGGGGTTGGTCTGGTTGGCGCTGATGATGTAGCGGCCCGCCGAGTCCAGGCCCGAGACGGTGTACAAGCTCGCCAGCGCCGGGAAGCCGTGCTCGCGCACGATGCCCCAGTTCGGGCTCAGCAGGTTGCCGAGGTTCTGGACGACCACGAAGCCTTCGGCCTTGTGACCTTCCGAGATGCCCGGGATGGCTTGCGAGAACTTGAAATCGACGCGTGCGATCCAGTCATCGTTGGCGATGTTACGGGGCGCAATCTGGCCACGGTAATCCGACAGGACGTCGTTGCTCGCGATGTAGTCGTTGAGCCGCTGCACGGCCGCCGCGTTGGACGAAGGCGAGATGATCGGATCGGTGATGCCGGTCGGGATGTAAGCAAGCGTCCGGCTGATCGCGTTGGTGTAGGGTTCGAAAGAAATCCCGCTCATCGTGTAGCTGTAAGGCAGACCCTGCTGAGCGTAGCCACTCAGCGAGAATTTGCTCGGGAAGTTCTCGAACAGCTCCAGCTCATAGTTCACGTTGAACGAGAAGCGGTGCGGCACGACGTAATCTGAACGGTCGAGCGGCATGTTGACGATGTCGTAGCGGGCGGCGTTCTCGAAGTTCGAGAAGGCGACCGACGACGTCATCGGGTTGGTTTCGTTGCCGTAGGTGTGGGCGTAGCCAACCGTCCAGTCGAGGCCGAAATCGTAGGCCTTGTGGAGCGACAGCGAGTAAACCCAGTTGTCCGACTTGCGATCCGAATTCGACAGCAGGAAGTCGTTCGTGTTGCCGGTGTAGCGCGGACGGCCGTCGAGGGTCGTGCCAACGCGGTTGTAGAACAGCGGCAGGATGACCGGGGCCTTGTCGGTCTGGGCGTAGAGCACGTCAGCGTCGATGCGGTAGCCGTCACCGAGGAAGGTGCCCGTGTCGAGGTTCCAGGTCGCACCGAGCGCATAGCGCCAGGACGACGGAAGTTCGAAGTCCGGGTCGATGGCGTTGACGCCGCCCACCGGAGCCGCATTGGCGATGAAGTTCACGCCGGCGTTCGGAACGTCATAAAACGGACGGCCCGAGCCATTGTAGGTGAAGTCCGACAGGTTCGGCGTGTTGGCGGTGGCGAGCGTCACACCCGGGAGGTTGCAGCCGCCTGCGCCGCTGCGGCAGATGAAGTCGCTCGTGAGCACGCCCGTGTTCGAGTAGCTGTTCGACAGCCAGACGTTCGGGTTGCCGCCCGAGTAGAGGCCAACGCCGCCACGGAACGTGATGTCGTTGTTGAAGTCGTAGGTGAAGCCAAGGCGCGGCTGCAGCAGGTGGAGACCATCGAAGGTCTCGTCATTGCCGAAGCCATAGCGCGTACGGAACGCGGCGTTGTAGGCCGGCTTGTCATCCGAGCTGTACATGTCGAGGCGGAGGCCGCCCGTCAGCTTCAGCTCATCGCTCACCTGCCATTCGTCCTGCAGGTACATCGTCGTGGTTTCGTAGCCGAAAGCCGCGGCCGCGTCGTTCGGCTCGTTGCTGCCGACAGCGTTCGAGTACTCGAAGTAGCTGAAGCGCCCAGCCTGGAAGTTGGCGAGGCTGGTGAAGCGCCATTCGCCTTCGACTTCCTGCAGGAACAGGTTGAACACGTCGAGCTCTTCGCGCTCAACGCCTGCGGTGAACAGGTGATCCTCGATCGCGTAGTTCATCGCCGCCTTGTAGCTCATCACTTCGTAGGAGAGCTTGTTGCGGTGACGTGAGTCGTCGGCGCCGAGATAGATGCGCGCCGTGCCGCCGATGGTACGCGGAACGTCGACCTGGATCTCGCCGAAGTCAGGGCCGGCAACCGGGTTCTGGCGGTTGTCGAGCTTCAGGTTCGAGATACGGAACTCGGTCGAGAAGTTGTCTGTCCAATCCGAGAACAGCTGGCCGGTGTAGGATTCCAGCTTGGCGCCGCGCTCGTAATAGTGGTTGCCGTCGACGATCTGGCTCGACGTGTCATCCGACGACGAGAAGTTGAAACCGTCATTGTAGTTATAGGTGAGCGCCGCGCGGTGGCGGTCGTTGATGTTCCAGTCGAGTTTGACGAGGAGCTTTTCGTCCTCAACCGGCATCGAGGTCGGCAGGCCGCCGGCTTTGTAGCCGTACTGGTTCACGGCAGTGTCGATCACAGCCTGATAGACAGCCGGATCGATGAACTTGTCTTGCGGGGCGTAGGCAAACACGTTCGCGCCTTCGAACTTTTCGTAAGCGGCGAAGAAGAACAACGTGTCCTCGATGATCGGGCCGCCGAGGCTGACGCCGTAGCGCTTCTCGTCGAAGGTTCCGAGGTTCCGATGGACGCCGTCAGTCTTGTCGCCGGTCAGGCCATCATCTGTGTAGTCGAAGAAGGCGCCGCCGTGGAATTCGTTCGAACCCGACTTGGTGACCGCGTTGATGTTGCAAGCGGTGAAGAAGCCGTACTGAACGTCGAACGGGGCCAGCTCGACGGAGACCTGCTCGATCGCATCGAGCGAGAACGGCATGCGCTCGGTCGGGTAGCCCGACGAGTTGAGGCCGAAGCTGTCGCCGATGCGCGTGCCGTCGAGCGTCAGGGCGTTGAAGCGCGGGTTGGCGCCGCCGCAGGAGATGGCGTCCGAGTTGCCCTGGTCGATCGAGATACGCGGGTCGGCGGCAAGCAGGTCGCGGATGTCGCGGTTGGCGAGCGGGGCGTTTTCAATATCAGCCAGGCTGAAGGTGGCGGCCGGACCCGTGGCGATCGGCGTTGCGCCAGCCTGGGTCGCGGTAATGATGATGACGTCGGTCGATTCCGAACCCGAGAAGGCGAGATTGAGGCTGGTCGGCGAACCGAGCGCCAGGAACACTTCGCTGACGCGCGTGGTCTGTTCGCCGTCGGCGGCGATCGAGACGGTGTAGGGACCGCCGACATTGAGGCCGCGAATGTCGAAAGCGCCGGTGGGCGTTGTGACAACCGTGCGGGTCAGGCCGTTGCGGGTGTCTTCGACCGTGACCGTGGCATCACCCGCGGGCGTGCCATCAGACTTCGCAACGGTGCCCTGCACGCCCGATGTCGTTACCTGAGCGAACGCCGCCGGCGTCAGCGAGGCCGCAACCGCCACGAACGCGACGCCGCCAGCAAGTCTTTTCAGATTGATCATTGTCACCCCTGCGCCATCCAAGAGAGGGGCGAACTACCCCTCCCGATTTCATCGCGCCGATAGCGTGTCAGCTTCGGCGGCTCAATCACCCGGGCTATGAATGTTTCTTGACGAGATCACACCCCATTTTCGGGCATATTTTACGCGGTCAGCCGTCAGGGCCAAAGACAGGCGAGAACCCGTCGCCATGTTGTCCACAGGATCGCAAACGCAACGATCGGCACGCCGCCTTGAAAATCCCGGAAATTTCCGCGCTGCGGCAATCTCCATCGATCGGTGAACCGTGCGGGGAGCGAACCGCCCGCAGAGGCGTGCAAACGCGCAACAGCCTGCTAACCACAAATGTGCCGCCCGACTTTGAGGCTGGAGAGACCAAATTGAGTCCACGATTCCCGCCCGGTTGTGGCCGGGGCGCCACCGGTGTGACGCGACGCAACCTGTTCCTTTCGTCCAATAAGCGAAACAACAGCGAATCGGCGCCGGGCTTCTTGCGGCGCATTCAACCCTGTAGGGTCCACGCAACTTTTCCAGGACGCCCGTACGCATGAATGCCTTGAAGGATCTCTGGCGGCGCAACTCCGCTGCTTGCGCCGCACTGCTGATCGCTGCCGTCGTGCTGGTGCGGATTGCGGTCGTGGTCGCGACGCCGCTGGAGATCGGGCCTGACGAAGCGCAATACTGGCGCTGGTCGCAAAATCTGGATTTTGGCTACTATTCCAAGCCGCCGCTGATCGCCTGGGTGATTGCAGCATCGACCGCCGTGTTCGGCGATGGCGAATGGGCCATTCGGTTCTTCTCGCCCGTACTGCATGGCGTTGCGGCTTACTTTCTTTTCCTGCTCGGACAGAAGGCGTTCGATGCGCGGATCGGCGCGTGGGCTGCAGCGATCTACCTGCTGATGCCGGGAATCTGGTTGTCCTCCACCATCATGTCGACTGACGCTGTGCTGCTGCCCGCATGGGCGGCGGCGCTGTATTTCCTCTGGCGGTTCCGCGACAGCCCGAACATGACCAACGCTGCCCTGGCAGGCGCAGCAATCGGGCTCGCTATGCTCGGCAAGTATGCGGCGCTCTATCTGTATGCCGGCGCAGGTCTCGCTGCGCTGATCGACAAGGATATGCGGAAGGCTGTGCTTTCGCCTGCCGGCGGCGTTCTGGTCCTTGCATCACTGGTCGTCGTCAGCCCCAACATCTACTGGAACTTCGCCAACAATTTCGCGACCGTCAGCCACACGGCCGATAACGCAAACCTTGGCGAAGCCGGCTTCAGCCCGCTGCATGTCTTTGGATTTCTTGGCGATCAGGCAGCGGTGTTTGGCCCGGTCACGCTGCTTCTGCTGCTCGGCGGCTTTGGCCTGATCATCGGCCGCAAGGACAAAGTAACCGCCACGCGAGAGCTGTGGCTACTTTGCTTCATCCTGCCGCCCCTGCTCATAACGATGGGGCAGGAGATCATGTCGCGCGCCCACGCCAACTGGGCCGCAACCGCCTACCCTGCCGCCTGCATCCTGCTGGCCTCGTGGATCGATCGCGCATTCGGCTCGGAAGCAAGCCGCATCAAGGTTGGGCCATTTCTCAAAGGCGGCCTCGCGCTCAATTTCCTCGTCGGCGCCATTTTCACGGTGTTCTGGATCTCCCCCGCGCTGGCCGATGCCGTTGGCGCCTCAAACAGCATGAAAGGCGTACGTGGGTGGAAGGAGACGGTTGCCGAGTTGGGCGCCAAGGCGAAGGAAATTGGCGCCACCTCAATTCTGGTGGACGACCGGGAGCTGTGGCACGGCATGGACTATTATGGCCGAAACACAGACATCGCTCCCGTCCGCACCTGGCTGCGCGGCGATCATCCTCGTAGCCACGCCGAGGAAGCAGGACACCTGCAGCCCGGAGATGACGTGAAGGTACTCGTCGCAAGCGGCGCAGGCGGCAACCGGCAGATGATCCGCAAGGATTTCACAACGATGGAAGAGCTTGGCTACCTTTCCATCCCGCTAGGCCCGACGCGGGAACGCAAGTTCAAACTCTACGCCGCATCCGGCTATCATCATCAGCCGCGGACGCCGGAGTTCGAAGCCATGCACTTCGACATTATCGAGGACTAGATGCCCTAGGGCGCAGACGCTCCGGCCTCTTCGCGAACATCTGGCGTCACGCGCAGGCCTGCCCCCACATTGTCCTGCCCTTCGGCCACCAGCAGCGCATTGCGTGGCAGGCCGGCGACCCAGATGCCTTCGGCTGTTTCGTCGATGATATCGGCCGGCACGAAGCTGACGACGCCGCCGACATCCACAAACCGCACGCCGATGCGGCCCTGCTCGTCCGGCAGCAGCAGCGCCGGGCTGACGCGGTGCGCGTAGCCCCGGCCCGTCTCGACCTTGATTTCGGCCGTCCGGCCAACGGTGATGGCGTTACCGGGGTTGGGAACCGAAACCTCGACCCTGAACTGCCGTGTTGAAGCATCCGCCACGCGCGCGAGATAAGTGACTTTGCCCTCGACCTCTGCACCGTCAGACAGGCGGACCTTTGCGTTGCCATCGACAACGATCTGCCCGGCCTGCTTTTCGGTCGCCTGCGCTACGAACACGATCGGATCCAGCTGCACCACGATGCCGCACGAACCACCCGGGTTCAGAAACTGCCCAACGTCCGCGTTGCGCTTCTCGAACACGCCGCGGAAAGGCGAACGCACCTGCATCTTGCGCAGTTCAGACCGCGCGACGTCCAGCGACGCCTGTGCGCCATCAAGCGCCGCCTTGGCTGATGTGAGGCGACCCTGCGTCGCCCATCCGTTCGCCACCAGCTTCGATGCAGCATCAAACGCCTGACGTTTGCCCGCCATCGCCGCTTCAGCTTCACGAACCTTGGCGCCTGCGCCATCGACATCGAGGCCGCACAGCAAGGCGTCCTTCTCGACCAGAGCGCCCTCAGAGACAGGCGCCGACGTGACCGTTCCGGCAGACTGCGATTTCACGTCCAGAATGCGCGCCTCGGTGCGCCCGCCAACCGAGAGAAACAAGGGCCGCTCTACGGCTTGCGACCGGATCACCACAACCGGCATCCCGTTCCGGCCCTGGCTACCGTCCGGCAGCGCCTTGTCCAGCGTCGGGATCTTGTCCGCCTGCACGTCACGAATGTCGTCGCCGGGCATAAGCGAGCGTATGCCGACGATGGCGACGATCAGCGCGATCGCTCCAAGCATGATGGTCAGCAGACGTGGCAAATGTCCCGGTTCCTCTGATCGTCACAGGGCTAGAGCCGCCAGCATAGGCGGCTTCTCCCTCCCAAGGTATCAAAATGGCGTGGCGGGCGAGATTATGGCGATAACCACTCGCCTCAGCAGCTCCCCGGCGTTTTCCCGCTAAACATTGGCATTAGTTGCATTCGCCGGGCTTACCCCCTAGGTCCAGCCTGCGCGAAGCGGGCCCGGACGGGGGCTCCGCCAGAGCCCCGGGACGCCATGACGGAAGCCGCTGACAAGCCTGCCGAGAAGCCAAAGTCGCCCAACGCGCCGACCGAGGAGACCGTGCTCGCGGTCAAACACTATACCGACCGCATGTTCTCGTTCCGCATCACGCGGCCGCCTACCTTTCGTTTCCGCTCGGGCGAGTTCGTGATGATCGGCCTCGAAGGGCCGAATGGTAAACCGCTGCTGCGCGCCTATTCGATCGCCAGCCCGTCCTGGGACGAGGAACTGGAATTCTTCTCGATCAAGGTGCCCGACGGTCCCCTCACCTCGAAGCTTCAGGCGATCAAGCCCGGTGACAAGGTTCTGCTGGGACGCAAATCCACGGGTACGCTGGTCCATGACGCCCTGACGCCCGGCAAGCGGCTTTACTGCTTCTCGACCGGCACGGGCCTCGCCCCCTTTGCATCCGTGATCCGCGATCCCGACACCTATGCGCGCTTCGATCAGGTGATCGTGACCCACACCTGCCGCGAAGTCGGCGAGTTGAAATACGGACAGGAACTGGTCGAAAGCCTGCGCGAAGATCCGCTGGTCGGCGAACACTTCGGTCGCCTTGTCCATTACACGACGGTGACACGCGAGCCTTGGCCCAACCAGGACCGCATCACGACCTGCATCGAAAAAGGCACGCTGTTCGCTGATCTGGAAGTGCCGCCGCTCGACCCTGCCGTTGATCGCGTCATGGTCTGCGGCTCCATGGACATGATCAACGACATCAAGGCGCTGGTCGAAAAGGCCGGCCTCAAGGAGGGCTCCAACGCCCATCCCGCCGAGTTCGTGATCGAAAAAGCCTTCGTGGGCTGACACAGCGCCGCGAGCGGCTCTTTAAGGGCTGGACCTGCCTCGTTTCCACGACAGATAAAGACCTGTCCGTGCGGACCGGAGATGGCGCTGTCCTGCGCCTTCAATCCGGTTCGGAAATGAGCCATCAAACGTGCGCACACGATGCACGTTCAGGGAGCCCTGTATGTCCGAAGCCAACGTCTATCCCGTGCCGACGGAATTCGCCGCGAACGCGCTGGTCGACGCCGCCAAGTACGAGGACATGTACGCGGCTTCTATCGCCGACCCGGAGGCGTTCTGGCGCGAGCATGGCAAACGGCTGCGCTGGATGCGTCCGTACAGACAGGTCAAGAACGTCAACTGGGACATCTCGAAGACGAACGATCCGAAAGATCTTTACGTCAAATGGTTCGAGGACGGCTCGCTGAACGTTTCTGCGAACTGCATCGACCGCCACCTGCCCCACAAGGCCGACGTCACCGCAATCCTGTTCGAAGGCGACGATCCCAACGTCTCGAAGCATGTCACCTACGCAGAGCTCTATTCGCAGGTCTGCCGCTTCGCCAACGTGCTGAAGGCGCAGGGTGTCTCGAAGGGCGACCGCGTCACCATCTACATGCCGATGATCCCCGAAGCCGCCTACGCAATGCTGGCGTGCGCGCGCATCGGTGCGGTCCACTCCATCGTGTTCGGCGGCTTCTCGCCCGACTCTCTCGCCGGACGGATCGAGGATTGCGGATCGACCTGTGTCATCACTGCCGATGAAGGCGTCCGGGGCGGCAAGCCAATCCCGCTGAAAGCGAACGTCGACGCCTCGCTCGACAGGCTGGGCGCGAAATCGACCGTGAAGTCCGTCATCGTGGTGAAGCGTACCGGCGGCAAGGTCGACATGAGCGCGGGCCGCGATCACTGGTATGACGATCTCGCCGGAACGGTCTCAGACGAGTGTGAGCCGGAAGAGATGAACGCGGAAGATCCGCTGTTCATCCTCTACACCTCGGGCTCAACCGGAAAACCCAAGGGTGTGCTGCATACGACGGGCGGCTATCTTGTCTGGGCCTCGATGACCCATGAAATCGTCTTCGACTACAAGGCCGGCGAGGTCTTCTGGTGTACGGCCGATGTCGGCTGGGTCACAGGCCACACCTATGTGGTCTACGGCCCGCTTGCGAACGGCGCGACCACGCTGATGTTCGAGGGCATTCCGACCTGGCCCGACGCCTCGCGTTTCTGGAAGACGATCGACAAGCACAAGGTGTCGATCTTCTACACGGCGCCGACAGCCCTGCGCGCTCTGATGGGGGCGGGGGACGAATTCGTCACTTCGTCCTCGCGCAAGTCCCTGCGCGTGATCGGCTCGGTCGGCGAGCCGATCAACCCGGAAGCCTGGGAGTGGTATTACCGTGTCGTCGGCGAAATGCGCTGCCCGATCGTCGACACGTGGTGGCAGACGGAAACCGGCGGCACGCTGATGGCGCCCCTGCCCGGCGCGCATGCGCTGAAGCCGGGTTCAGCCGCGAAGCCGTTCTTCTCGATCCGCCCGCAACTCGTCGACGATAAGGGAACAGTTCTGGAAGGGGCCATCGCCGGAAACCTGTGCATCCTGGATTCATGGCCGGGCCAGATGCGCACCGTCTATGGCGACCACGCGCGCTTCGTGGACACCTATTTCCGCACCTATCCGGGCAAATACTTCACCGGCGACGGATGCCGCCGCGACGAGGACGGCTATTACTGGATCACCGGCCGCGTCGATGACGTGATCAACGTGTCCGGCCACCGCCTTGGCACCGCAGAAGTCGAAAGCGCCCTCGTTGCGCATCCGAAAGTGGCTGAAGCTGCAGTCGTCGGCTATCCGCACCCGATCAAGGGTCAGGGCATCTATGCCTATGTGTCATTGATGGCGGGCGAAGCGGCGACCGACGATCTCAAGAAGGAACTGGTGAGCCATGTCCGTAAGGAAATCGGCCCGATCGCCTCGCCCGATGTGATCCAGTTCGCCCCGAGCCTGCCGAAAACCCGCTCTGGCAAAATCATGCGACGGATCTTGCGCAAGATCGCCGAAAATGACTTTTCGAATCTGGGCGACACTTCGACGCTTGCAGATCCGGGCGTCGTCGACGATCTCGTTAAGAACCGGGCGAACAAATAGAGCTATCAGCTGCCTCGTGGCACGTGAAACTGGCATACTTGTGGACTGGCATGACGCGCGAGGCTTTGGATTCATCCAGCGCCCCGCGGGTGGGAAAATCTATGTCCACATGAAATCGATCGGGAAAAGCGTCGAGCGCCCCAAAGCCGGCGACACGCTTTCCTACGAAATCGATGCAGGCTCTGCCGGGCGGCCCGTCGCAATCAATGTTCACAATCACGGCTCGCCAAAAGCAACGGCAGCACCCAAGCAAGCCGCGCCTAAATCCGTACAGACGCCCAAGCGCGCCCGCCCGGAGCCCGGTCTGCTCAACATCTCGACGCGCGTTGCCGCCGCGGCCGTGCTTCTCGTCCTGTTGGCCAACGACATCATGCTGGGACGTTTCCCGCCGTGGGTCGGCCTGCTTTACCTGATCGCCGGCATCGCTTCCTTTGTGTTCTATCAGGCTGACAAGCGCGCGGCGGAACGCCGCGAATGGCGAGAGCCAGAGCGCCGGCTTCACCTGCTCGATCTCACCTTCGGAATCATTGGCGGACTGCTTGCCCAGCACGTCCTGCGCCACAAGACCTACAAGCCGGGCTTTGTCACGGTTACAGCGCTGATCACGGCGCTACACGTATTGATGCTCGGCCTGATCATGTTTGGCGTCTATGCGCCGGGCTCGGTGGGCGACTTCTTCCGCCACACATTCCCGGGCTGACCCGGTCTCAGACTGCGATATCGAAATCGTCGAGATCGAGATCACCGTCTTCAAGGCCCGTGCCCTGTTCGCTGTCGCCCGGCTTGGCATAGCGGGCTATCGCCTCGAACAGGATCTCGCGCACAATCGGTTTGGCGATGTGATCGTCGGCGCCGGCCGCTTTCGCTTCCAGCACATGCTCATCGGTCGCGTTGGCTGAGACCGCCAGCATAGGCGTCTGCGGCCGACCATTGTCGCGTTCCCACGCGCGAATGGCGCGCATGGCGGCCAGGCCCCCCATGATCGGCATCTGCAGGTCCATCAGGACGAGATCGAAGCGGTTCGTCGAGAATTTCTCGACGGCTTCCTTGCCGTTCTCCGCGAAAGTGATCTGCAGGCCAGACTGCGCCAGCAGAAGCTCCACCACGCGGCGGTTCATCGGATTGTCTTCCGCAACCAGCAGGCGGAGATTTTCGATGCGCGTCTCGGTGTCGAAGTCTTCGACCGCCACAGCCGTCATTGCGCCCAGAGCCGCAATGCGATCGCGCGAGATCGGGCAGATCACCTCGAACGTCGAGCCCTCGCCCTCTTTCGATTGCGCGCTGACCCTGCCACTCATCAGCTCGACCAGCCGCTTCACGATGGACAAGCCGAGGCCAAGCCCGCCGAACTTGCGCGAGGTCGAAATGTCAGCCTGCTCGAAACGTTCGAAGATCCTGTCAGCCAGTTCCGGCGCGAAACCAACGCCCGTGTCGCTGACCGCGAGGCGCAGCTGCGTCTTGCCATCCGGCGCTTCGTCCACGGTCGCTGAAACGCTGATGTGGCCGCCTTCGGTGAACTTGACCGCATTGTTGAGCAGGTTGCCCAGCACTTGCCCGATCCGCACCGGATCGCCGCGGAACACGCCATCGCAGCTGGCGGAAATGAACGTATCGAATCGCAGGCCCTTGGCTTCCGCGCGCGTGCGCGCCGCTTCGCAGGTGTTGCGCAGCGCCTCTTCAAGTTCAAACGGACGCACATCGAACTGAATCTCGTCGCCCTCAAGACGGGAGAATTCGACGAGATCGTCCATGACACGCAACAGCGTGCGGCCCGACGTCGAGATCAGGCGCACCATTTCGCCCTGACGCTCATCGAGCTGCGTACGCGCCAGCACTTCGGAAACCGCGAGCACGCCGTTGAGCGGCGTGCGGATTTCGTGACTCATGTTCGACAGGAAGTCCGACTTGGCTGCTGCTGCGACCAGCGCGCGCTGCTCGGCCTCCATCGCCTTGATCTCGATATTCTTGCGGGCCGTGATGTCCTGGATGACCGCGAACGCGCGCGCGGGCGAACCCTTCACGGTCTTGAGGATACGGATCGAAGCCGCATGCCAGATCTCACGGCCGTCAGCGAAGCTCACGCGATATTCCGCTGTGTAAGGCGGCCCACCAGCAAGGTGCGCGCGCCATTTGTGGGCAAGCACGTCGCGATCGGAGGGGTGAATCCAGGAGTCGCCGCCCGTAAGGGAGTCGAAGGTCGGCCTTTGCGGGAAGAAATGCTTCCAGTCACCTTCGAGATACGTTTCACGAAGCTCGAAATCGAGTTCCCAGATCATCATCTGGGTGATCGACATGCCGAACGACATGCGTTCTTTCGAGGACTCAATCTCGTGCTGCGCTTCAACGAAGGCCGTCACGTCCTCGTGCATCGACACCATGCCGCCGATCTGGCCGTCGCCATCACGCCATGGCGCGCCCGACCATTTCAGCCAACGCTGCTTACCACTGCGACTTGTGTACGGATCGCGATCGTGACTGATCACCTCGCCGCGCAGGACCTGGCGATGTATCGTGCGCCACTTGTCCGGTATCCAGTGCATGAGGTCGTATAGCGATCGGCCCAACACCTCTTCCTCGGGCAACCGGCGCTCGGCAATCCAGCTCGCGCTGGCCATCAGCACGCGCATTTCCTTGTCATACATGCAGATCGGCGTCGGCGCCGCCTGCACGAAACGGCGGACGGTGGAGTCTGCCTGGAGCGCGGCCTGCAGCGCCGCATGGCTATCTGTCTTGTCGACCACGACGCCGTGCATGGCTTCGACCTGCCCGCGCGCATCGATCGATGGCGAGCCGGCAACCTGGATCAGGCGTGTCGTTCCATCCGCGCGTCGCACGCTGAAGGTCTGCCTCACAGGCTTGCGCTTTTCGAACGCATCGCGCGCTGCAGCGACTGCGTTCTCCCGTTCGGAAGGAAGGATCATCTCGACAAAATCGGTCAGCACCAGCGGCGGCGCCGCGGGATCAAGGCCAAGAATGCGCGAGGCGCCCGCAGAGCACTGAAGCTTGAAATCGCGACCTGCCCGCCAGTGGCCGATGTCGCCCACCTGTTCAACCGCGTCCCGCGCCGTGGCCGTTTCCAGCCGTTCGCGCTCCAGCGTATCCTGGCGTGTCACGTCACGACCGACAAAGGAGATCAGCCCAGCCGGCCCAAGCCAGGAGAGGTCTGCGTCGATCAGCTTCAGCTCATGACCGATCTTGAAGCGCATCTGCAGCGAGCGCGTCGGGGTCTTTTCGTTCAGCGTACGAAGCGCTTCGCGAGCGCTCTCGCGGCGCTCCGCATCGAGATAGGAAATGATGGAGGCGTCATGCGCCCCGCCCGCAGGCCCTGTTAGCCGGCGATAGGCGATGTTGGCGCGAATGACCCGGCCGTCCTGATCGATGAGGGCGAAAGCTTCCGAGACCGAATTGAGAAAATGCTCGATAGCCGCCGTGAACGACTTTTCGATCACCTCTGGCGGCGATGCCGAACCCAATGGAAGCGGAGCGGACGTCATGAAACAGGCGACCGAGACTAAGAAGACCCGGCGTTATCTCGCGTGATAACGGTTAACAAACCTGTATGATAAAAAGAGTTTTCCCTGCGGCTCGATCGCAAAAGCCCCCGTATTATCTGAGCTTTCCGGCCTTAACCTACGGCAGACAAAGCGCCTGCCGGGCCTTTTCGATCCGCTCGATATGCAGGTTGAATGGCGCCCAGTCGTCGCGCTCCGCGATATGAGCCCACACCGCCTCGACCTCCTCGATCACGAGGCTCACTGGAGCTTCTTCCTTGAAATAGGCGTGGTCGAGCCGTTCCGGTCGTTCTGGCTGATGCTCTAGCAACGCCCGGCGCACCGGCTCGAAGCCGGGCTGTGCATACAGCTTGGCCAGCGGACCCGCTCCTGCCCGCATCTCGCTCGCTTGTCCCCCGAACCAGTCGAAGAACACTTGCGGCCACGACGCCCGTGTCTCACCCATCCACGCGAACAGCGCTTTGATGAGGGCCAAGTCCTGCTCCTCGCCGATCGGCTTTAGACCAAGCACCGCCAGCATCCGCTTTCGGAACGCCGCCCGATAGAGCTCGTCAAAACGCTGCAGCTCGGGTTCGAGCGCAGGCACATCAGCGACCAGCGTCAGGCACGACGCAAGCTGGCTGAGATTCCACAGCGCAGCCGAGGGCTGCCGTCCGAATGCGTAAAGCCCCTGCTCGTCGAAATACGCCGCCGTGAAGCTCGGGTCCGAATACGGCAGGAAGCGCCACGGCCCGTAGTCGAAGCTCTCTCCCGTCACGACCATGTTGTCTGTGTTGAGTACGCCATGCACGAACCCAGCAGACATCCAGGACGCCGCCAGGTCCGCCGTTGCCGCCACAATCTCGCGCAATAGCCCCGCCGCCGACGCCGCCATGTCCGCACCCGCAGCGGCTGGATGATAGTGACGGATGCAATACTCGACCAGCTTACCGATCGCGTCAGCGTCGCCCGCGTAGGCCTGGCGCTGGAATGTGCCGAACCGCATATGGCTATGCGACAAGCGCACCAGCACCGATGACCGCGTCGGCGACGGCTCATCGTTGCGGTGAAGCTGTTCGCCCGTCTCGATCAGGGAAAACGCCTTCGACGTGTAAACGCCGAGCGCCTCCAGCATTCCCGCCGCCAGTATCTCGCGTACGCCGCCCTTGAGCGTCAGCCGCCCATCGCCTGTCCGCGACCACGGCGTCTGTCCTGATCCCTTCGTCCCAAGATCAAGCAGCCTGCCCTGCGCATCGCGAAGCTGCCCGAACAGGAAGCCTCGCCCATCGCCGATCTGCGGATTGTAAACCTGGAACTGGTGCCCGTGATATGCCAGCGCCAGCGGCTTCGGGAGCGAACCGTCCAGCGGCGTGAACCTTCCAAAATGTTCGATCCATTCCGCTTCACTCAGCGCCCCAAGCCCTACCTGCTCGGCCCAGCGCTGATTGCGCCATCGGACGATATGCTGCGGAAAATCCGCCGGATCGACGGGCGAATGAAACCGCCCATCGAGCTCCAGGATCGCTTGTTCAGGGCGGAAGGACACGCTCACTTCGCAGGCGGAATCAGCACGACCGGAATCCGCACCGACCGCGCAGGACCGCGCTCGTCGGTATCCGGGTTGATCATCTCCGGCATGTCCTCGCTGAGGATCAATTCTGCAGGCGTCTCCCGCGTCACCTCAAATGCAAGCTCGGCCTTGAATTCGACCGGCCCCGGATCAGTCCAGCTCTTGTCGCCTGACTGCATGGCGGGAGCCATGGTAATCGCTTCGCCCTCGACGACGAGTTCAGCAACGAACTGCCCTTCGAAGAACCAGTTGTTGATCGCGACACCTTCCGCAACCAGCGGGCTGGTCGCGCGCGCGCCTGCCAGCGGCGCAGCAACCGTGATCTCTCCCACCGGCGCAGGCTTGTACTTCGCTGCATCGCTGACCGTCGCAGGCGGAATGATATCTGGCGCCACCTGCTCGACAATCGCAGGCGCCTCAGGCGGCTTGGCTTCCGGCGCACAGCCGCTGAGCGCAACAAAAGCAATCAAGGCGCGCGTCTTCATTCGGCATCTCCAGCAATGAAATCCTGAACAGCCCTAGCCTGAATTTGCGCACCGCCCAAATCCCGCCAGAATCTTGCGCCAGACGGTCGCAGGTCGGGGGACAACCTCTCCCGCATCGCAATGGAGCCCAGCAGCCGATGAGGCGACTGAACCCAATCAGTTTGGCCCTCTGTATCCCAGGGGGCGGTCAGCGCCCCCGGCTTTTGCTCGGTAGCGTCTGACCTCACGAATTTGACCCTGGCCACGCCGCGCAATTTCGCGCGCGCGGAGCCGCGCCTTCGAGCACGCCTTCCAGCGCGCTCGCAGCCGCATGTCGAGAGGAGACGCGACAATGGTCGCGCAACTTTTCAAACGCGCGCCTCAGCCGGCGCGCCACGCAACGCCGCTTCTGGCGTTCATCGCCGGCGGATTCGCCGATGCGGTCGCGCAGCTCTGGCCCGCGCCGCACGCTGAATTCTTCGCCCTTCCCGCCGCACGCCGTCACGCGGCGGCCATTGCCCTCGCCGGGCGGACGCATCGTCCCATCCGGCCGAACGACCTGCGCCGTCTGGTGGAATACCAGCGCGACGCCGTCGTCGCGGAGGCTCTGGCGGGTGATCAGGCGCAAGGTCTGATGCGTGCGCTCGCCAAGGCAGGCGAGACGCTATGGGAACCGCATGACTACGCGGTCTTCCTTCAGCTTCTTGTGGAGCCAATGGCCAACGAGGTCCTGCGCCATCTGGACCTCGTTCGTCCGGCTGCCTTCGCGCCAATCGCGGAGCTGCCCGCAGCGCTGCGCTCGGCGGCGATCGTTCGCGCTGTTCCCACCCGGGCTGCCGCGGCCGATCTCGCGCGCGCATTCCATGTCGCCGTGCGTATGCGCCAACCGGATGCGGTTGGTCGCATCGCTCGTCGCTGGAGCTCCGGGGGCGACACACGGGCGCTGTTCGTGCGCGCACAGGAAGACCTGACGCCAGACGCCTTCCGCACTGCGGATCCGGCGCCGGCGCTGGCCGCTCCGTTCGTACGTGTCACGAGCCGCAAGCAGCTGGAATCTCTCGCGCTTGAGTTCCAGAACTGCCTTGCGGATCACGCGGTGCGCATCGCGGATGGCCGCATGGCGGTCTATGCCTGGCGTGTCGATCCGGCTGCTGCGATCGCCCTCAACTGGGATGCCGCTGGCTGGCGGCTCTCCGAGGCGAAGGCGCCGCACAACGTCGACCTCGAGGACGGCCAGCTCCGCGAGCTGGTTCGCCGCCTCGACCTGGTCGGCGTACGCACCGGACCTTCCCTGCAGTCGCTCAGCTCCCGGCTGGACGATTGGGCAAACAGCACCAACTACAGCCATCCGATCGGCGACACGTTCATTGAACAGCTCACCCTCGGCGACCTGTGGAGCTGACAGCTACTCGCCCGCAAAGACATGCTCCGCAGCGGCTCAATGCCTCCTGCGGAGCATGTTCTTTCGGAGCAAATGACGCCCTCGCGCACGACGTTGCGCCTGGCGCGAGGCCGGATGACATCCGCACTCGAAGCCTCGGACGAACCGCGCAGAACGTCACGCCCAAGAAAGGCTGAGCTAGAAGCGGTGAGCGCCGCTCATCAGCTTCGCGAACATCGGCACATCGATCGGCACATAAGCGCCCTTGTCCGCATCCATCACGAACAGCGGATCGCTGGTCTTCGATGGATCGAACCCTTCGGTGACGAGATCAACCTTGCGGTACTTCAGCGTACCTGTGGTCTCCACCTCGCCCTGCAACCGGAGGAAAATCGGCCGCGCATAAGCAGGCAGCTGCGCCGCAAGATGCGTATACAGGCCCGCGAGATCAATTCCTTCGCGCGGCGTCAGCGCCGCCATGCCTGCCCGCCCGTCATGCCCCGGCACCGCAACGCCATAGACGATGGCGTGCTTCACGCCCGGCATGGACGACGCTGCAATCTCGACCTCGCTCGTTGAAACGTTCTCACCTTTCCAGCGGAACGTATCGCCCACGCGATCGACGAAATAGACGTACCCGTCCGCGTCCATCTTCATCAGGTCGCCCGTGCGGAACCACAGATCGCCCTTTACGAACACGTCGCGCAGCAGCTTCTTCTTCGACTGCGCCTCGTCATTGTAGCCATCGAAACGCTGCCGCGGCTCATGCGTGATCGGCCCAACGGCCTCGCCCGGCTCATCCGGCGCTGCTTCAATGCACAGCCCGTCCGGCCCGCGCACAGGTTCTTCCGTCTCGACATCGAACTTCAGGATGCGCGCCGGTAGCTTCGAGCGGAGCAATCTCGGAATGCGTCCAACCGCACCGATCTTTCCGTCGAGATTGAAGAAGTTCACATTGCCCTCGGTCGAGCCATAGAACTCGACCAACTGGCTGATGCCGGTACGCTCCACGAACTGCGCCCACACATCGGCGCGCAATCCGTTCCCGAAACCCTTCTTGATGCCGTGCTTCTTCTCCAGCGCGCTCGCCGGCTGGTTCATCAGATAGCGGCCCAGCTCGCCGATATAGACGAGCATCGTCGCCTTGTTGTCGATCGCTTCCTGCCAGAAGTGCGACGCCGAAAATTTCCGCCGCAGGATCACGCACGCGCCCGCATTCAGCGCCGTACCCACGCCACACATGCCACCCGTCGCGTGATAGAGCGGCAGCGTCAGCAGGATGCGGTCATTGGCATGAGCTTCGGTCGCGTCCTTGAACACGCGCATCAACCCACGCGCGCGCACATGCGAAATCTTCGCCGCCTTCGGCAGCCCCGTCGTGCCCGACGTATAGATGTAAAGCGCAACCTCCCCGCCCTTCACGCCCGCCCGCACAGATTTGTTCGGGCGCTCGGTCCACGCCTTGTCGACGTCGGCATCGATCTGCGTCATGCCCGCAACCGGTCCGCCCAGCACGAACGCGCCAAGCTCCAGCGGCGTCTGCGCACGCGCAGTTTCGAACTGCGGCGCAAGCTCGGGGTTCATCACGATCGCCCGCGCATTGGTGATCTTCACGCAATGCGCCAGGCCCGTGCCGGTAAGGTTGTAGTTGATCAGCGCAACCTTCACCGCGATCTTCGACATCCCCGCCCAGAAGGCAATGTAGTCCGGCCGGTTCTCCATGAAGAGCGCGATGCAATCGCCCTTCCTCAGCCCTGCGGCCTGGCCCCAATGCGCAAACTGGTTCGCCCGCTTGTCGAACTCGGCATAGCTGATCTCCTGCCCCTCGAACGAGATGAAGAGCCGATCATCATGATCGTCGACCGCATCCTCGATCGCATCCGCAACCGTGTATTCCGCCTCGGGGTCGAACTTCCCGATCGCGCCGATGATGCGGCGAAAACCGGTGATGTAGGTCCAGTCGCTCTTGATGCCGTCGAGCAGATTCATGTGACGGAGCCGGGCCGGAGTGCAGGGAGCTGAAGTCTAAGGGCGCGCAATTAAGGTCGCGTTGATGCAGATGCATCCGGATTTCAGCAGGAAAATCGGCAGAATCAACCTGCTTTCGCTTGCTGTTTCAGGTGGAAAACCCGCCAAGGGGCGGCTAGAAAATACAAAACAAAGTCCGAATGGACTGCAAACCGGGGGAAACACGCAATGATCGATCGCCGTGGCATACTCGTGGGCGCAGGCGCCCTGCTCGCCTCCGCTTCCCTCATGACGGCCAGCGCCGACGAGGCCAGCCTCTTTCCGGTCGTGGAGACGGCCGACGGCAAGGTGCGCGGCATAGTCTCCGGCGGCATCTCTGTCTTCAAGGGATTGCGCTACGGCGCCGACACAAGCGGCCGCAACCGCTTCATGCCGCCGCAACCCGTCAAGAAATGGACCGGCATCCGCGATCATTTCGACTACGGCAATATCGCGCCGCAGATCCCCGCTGACCGCCGCCGCGCCTATGCCGACCTGATCCTCAACGATCTCCAGCCGGGCGGCATGGGCGAAGACTGCCTCGTCATGAACCTCTGGACGCCAGAAGCCAAAGCCAGCTCGAAACGCCCCGTGCTGATCCGCTTCCATGGCGGCGGCTTCTATGGCGGCTCCAGCAACTCGCCCGGCAGCGACGGCGAAATGCTGGCGCGCTTCGGCGACTGCGTCGTCATCACCGTGAACCACCGCCTCAGCTCGCTCGGCTATCTCTGGCTTGGCGACGATGGCGCCTTCGCGGATTCCGGCGCCGCCGGCATGCAGGATCTCGTCGCCTGCCTCAAATGGGTGAAGACCAATATTGCCGTGTTCGGCGGCGACCCATCGCGCGTGCTGATCTTCGGCCAGTCGGGTGGCGGCGCAAAGGTCAGCCACCTCCTCGCCATGCCTGGCGCCAAGGGCCTCTATCAGAGCGCCGGCGTCATGAGCGGCTCACGCCTCACCGCCATGACCCGCGCCGACGCTGTGAAACCGTCAGACCAGCTGCTCGCAAAACTCGGCGTCACACGCAAAGACATCCGCAAGCTGCAGGACATGCCCTTCACCGCCCTGCTGTCCGCGCAGGCCGATGTTGAGGCCGTCGAACGGTCTCGCGGCGAAGCCCCGCGCTCCTTCGCGCCCGTCATCGGCGCATCCATCCCGGTCCATCCCTATTCCCCCGGCGCGCCCGATATGTCGAAAGACATTCCGCTGGTCGTCTCAACCGTGCTCGACGAGCGTTCCTATCGCGAAACGCGCTTCGACATGACGTGGGACGATGTGAAGAAGATGCTCACGCCCCTGGTCAACGATCGCGCCGACAAGGTCGTCCAGATGTATCGCGATGAAGACACGCGCGCCTCGCCCTTCATCATCAACGCCCGCATCATCACCGACCGCACCTTCCGCCAGAACGCTTTCGCCATGGCGGAGCGCAAGGCAGCACAAGGCGGGGCGCCGGTCTGGACCTATCTCTGGACGACGCCATCGCCGGCCTATGGCGACCGCTATGGCGCAACGCACGGCATCGACGTCTCACCCTCGATGCACGATCTGCGCTTCCCTCTGCTCGGACCTGACGCCGAATATGTCCGCCTCGCAGACCAGCTGGCCGGCGCCTGGGTGTCGCTCGCCGCCACCGGCACCCCCAACAATGCGCGCACACCCGCCTGGTCCCCTTATGACCAGAAGACACGCAACACGATGGTGTTCGGCAGCCCCAGCAATGTCGTCGCCGACCCGCGCCGCGCGTTCCGGGATCTGTGGGCCAATCAGTCTACAGCTTCAGACGATTGAGCGGGCAATCCCGCCCATCGTTGCGTTACGACATCGCGTCATAGATTTCGCAACGGAAGCCGTCGACATTCTGAACGCGCCACCGTTCGCCCATTGTCGTGAGCCGGTCATTGATCCAGCCATCCGGCGGCAATGTCTGGCGATAGGCATATTCCCCATCAAGCTCCGCTCTTTCAGCGGCATAATCCTGATGAAGCTTCTGCAAAATCTGGGTTCTGCGCCGGCTGTCGTCCGCCCCGGAATGATTGGATTCAGCCTTGGCCTTGGTGAAGCGAGCAACGCCTTTGAAGACGTGCGTCAACGCAAGTGAAAACTCAGGCGTTCTGTGTGTCATGTTTTTAGTCCCCATTACCCACTCTCAGGCGACCACGTCACGGTGCGAGGTGCAAGTGACCCGGGGCAGAATCTCGTTTATTTGAAATACAAAGTGCGCGTGTGATTGCACGGGAAGCACCGACGCCGATTCGACGTTCGCCTGCCGCAGGAGTATCGATGCGCTTCGCCCTTCTCGTCGCCTGCTTCGTGCTCGCCGCTTGCACCACCGTGCAGCCGCCGGTCGTCACATCGGACCTGCCAACCAACAACAATCCGATCCAGATGAACCGCGACGCCGCCGCCTCGCGCGGCCCCGTTCGCAACCTGACCGCCCAGCCCGGCGAGGAAATCGTCACCATCCGCTACTGGAAAATCAGGAAGGGCACATTCCCGCAATTCCTCGAAGCGTCCGAAACCGGTATCTGGCCCTTCTTCGAGAAGATCGGCGCGCGCATCGTCGGTATGTGGCAGGTCATTCCCCCGCCCGACGGCAAGGAAGCTTCGCCTGACTACGACGAGGTCTACCTCACCACCCGCTATGCCAGTGTCGAACACTGGGCCGCCACGCGCGACGCCGCCGCCATGGGTGGCGACGGACCAGACTACGCCGCGCTGCAAGCCGCGCTCGCCGTCCGGCAATCGCTGACAATTGAAACGAAGGTGACATTCCTCAAGGGCGCCACCGGCCCGCTCGGACCTGTATACCTGCCCGGCACCGGCGAGAAATTCGTCGCCGCACCCTGATTACTTCGCGCAACTCTCAGGCTTGATCTCGACACGGGTGAACTTCACGCCGACCTGCCCGATATTAGTGATGGCGTGCGGGCCCTCCGGCCCAGACCATACGGCGCGATATCCGCCGGAAGGCTCCACATCATTGTAGGAGACCTCGACAAACTTGCCGTTCTCCATCCGGTATTGCGTGTAGCGGAACTTGCCGCCGCCATCGCCGCCCGTCTCGCCCATGATAACGCTCGGCAGCGCGTGGATATGGATCGGCTCCGTCGCCAGCGCCGGCAGGTTGATCTCGAGGATGCGCACATGCTCATCCTCGAACAGCACCCGATGCGAATAAGGCGCAGCTGCCACAGCGTCATAGGGATAGCTTGCCGGATCACAGAACATCGGCTCCGGCGGCAAGGGCTGCTGCGCCAGCGCGCCCGGCGCTACACACAGCATCAGCCCGGCAATCGCGATCATCCGCATAACGACCTCCTGTCGCATCGAAGATGGGATTAAGCCCGTCCCACCCGCGCCGCGCCAATCACAAAACCTCGCTTGACCTCTGTCCGCCGCCATGGATTAGGCAGGATCGGAGCCTTCCCATGACCGAACCTGTCTTCCGCTATGCCACCCACGCCGACACGCACGCGCTTGTCGCCCTGATCGAGCAAGCCTATCGCGGCCCCCAGGCGGCCGGCGCATGGACATCCGAAGCCCACCTCCTCACCGGTCCCCGCACCAGCAATGCGGAAGTCGACGACATCATCGCGCGCACCGACAGCTGCTTTCTGCTCGCCGAAGTCGATGGGAAGCTTGCCGGCTGCTGCCTCCTGCAGGGCCTCAGCCCGGAAAAGAACCACAGCGTCAACGCCGCTTATTTCGGTATGTTCGCCATCGACCCCGACACGCACGGTTCAGGGCTCGGCAAGCTGGTGATCGCGGAGGCCGAACGCCGCGTGCAGGAACGATGGTCCGCCAACCAGATGGTTATGACCGTCATCAACGTCCGCACCGCCCTCATCGCCTGGTACGAGCGTCGCGGCTACCACCTGACCGGCGCGACGATCCCGTTCCCTTTCACCGAGACATCTGGTGAAACCACACGCGACTTCCATCTCTCCGAAATGCGCAAGACGCTTGCATGAGATACGTCGCCCTCCTCCGCGCCGTGAATGTCGGCGGCCGCAAGGTCACGATGAAAGAACTGCGCGAAATGGCAGAAGGGCTTGGCTACGAGAACGTCCGCACACTCATCGCCAGCGGCAATCTGGTTTTCGATACGAAGAAGACCAGCAACGCCAAACTCGAAGCCACGCTGGAAGCCGCCATCGAAAAGACCTTCGGCCTCTTCTCCGAAGTCATGGTCCGCGACCCCGCCGAATGGGCCGCCATCATCAAAGCCAACCCGCTCCCGAAGAAGGCCAAGGAAGATCCCTCCCACCTCGTCTGTCTGGTCTGCAAGGACAAGCCAGACACCAAAGCCATCGACACATGGCTCAAGACCTTTCGCGAGAAATACGACAAGGGCGAAGAACTCAAGCTCGTCGGCCGTGAGATTTACATCGACTATGGCCCGTCGATCGGCGAGTCCAAACTGATCCTCCCCAAAAAGCTCTGCACCGGCACGGCCCGCAACTGGAACACGGTGCTGAAGCTCGATGCGATGCTGAACGACTAGCGTCGCCCGCAGCTCCCCGCTAGAACGCTCAGCGTTGGGAGGACTGCCAAGATGATCCTTGAAACAATCGAAGTCGGCGGCTGCCGCTCTTATCTCCTCGGCTGTTCGAAAACCAGCGTGGCGGCCGTCATAGACCCCGAGATCAGCGCGATCGAACGCTATCGCGGCATCGCGTCGAAACACGGCCTCGCGATCCGCTACGCCATCGACACCCACACCCATGCCGACCATTTCTCCGCCGCTCGCGAGATCGGCAAGGCACTCGGCGCGCAGGTGGTGATGAGCCATCTTTCCGCGGCCCCGTTTGTCGACCTGCGCCTCAACGATGGCGATCTGCTCATCGTCGGCGACCTGCGCGTGCAGGCGATCGCCACGCCCGGCCACACCGCAGATTCCACCTGCCTGCTCGTTCAGGATCATGCCTTCACTGGCGACACGTTGCTGATCGGCGGCACAGGCCGCACAGACCTGCCCACCGGCAATCCAGACCAGCTCTACGACAGCCTCTTCAACAAGCTGCTGAAGCTCGATCCAGCAACCCAGATCCACCCCGCCCACGAATACAAGGGCCGCATCGGCTCCACGATTGGCGAGGAGATCCGCTCGAACCCTCGCCTCCAGAAAACGGAACGCGCCGACTTCGTTGAGATGATGCGCACCTTGAACATGCAGGCGCCCACGCACCTCACCGAAGCATTGCGCGTCAACATGAGCGGCAAGAAATCGGTCGCCCAGCTTCTTGCCGAAGCCACGGCCTCAACGCCCTTCATGTCCATGACCGAGCTTTCGTCCCGTCTCGCCGCGCGCCAGAACGATCTCATCGTCCTCGACGTGCGCGAGCGCGAGCAGTTCGACGCCGGCCATCTGCCCGGCGCGCTGTTCCTCTCACGCGGTCAGCTGGAGCTTCGCGTCAACGAGGCCTTCCCCGACCCCACCATCCGCATCGTCGCCGTCTGCGAGTTCGGCAAGATTTCGACCCTGGCCGCCGCCACGCTGCGCTCGCTCGGCTTTGCCCACGCCACCGCACTCGACGGCGGCATGAAAGCCTGGCGCGAAGCCGGTCTCGCGATCGAAAAATAGCCTGCGCGGCGAGAGCGCTCGCCTTCCCCTCACTGATCCTTCATGGTGCAATGGCTGGATCGCGGGATCGACAGGGGGCTCGCCATGAAACTGAAACTCGCGCTCGGCGCCTTGCTCGCCGCCCCAGCGCTCGGCGGCTGCACGACAGACGAGCTGGCTCTCTTCGGCACGGCTCTCTCGCTCTACAGCGATCTCGAATATCTCGATGGCGACTGCGCCTTCGGCCTTCACAAATATTACGACCGTGAAGGCCACCACCATTGTTCGGTCAGTGACGACAAATACCATCAGGACGGCAACGGTCACCACCACGATCAGAACTAGGGGCCGGCCGGCCCTTGCGGCAACGCGAACGGCGGCGCTGGCCATACCGGGCCGCGACCGGCTAGACTCTCTCACATGACCGATACCATCCGCATACAAAAGCGCTTCAACGGCCCGCACGACTCGGGCAATGGCGGCTATTCTGCCGGCCTCGCCGCGCACCTGCTACCCCACGCCGACGCCGTCGAAGCAACGCTGCGCGCGCCCATTCCGCTCGACGTAACGCTGCGCGCGCACGCGACAGATACCGGCCTCGACATCATGACGGACGATGCCGCCACCCGCATCCTCATCATGTCGCTGCGTCCCACCTGGCTCGAAACGCCGAATGTGAAGTCGCCAGGTCTTGAAGCCGCCATCGTCGCTGCGGCTACCTTTCCTAATTCCGAGGACCATGTCCTCCCGCACTGCTTCGTCTGCGGCCCCGCCCGCGCCGAAGGCGACGGCCTCCGCATCTTCGCCGATTGGCTCAAGGAGCCATCGGGCCTCGACAACCCGAATGCCTTCCCCATCGTCGCTGCGCCCTGGCAGCCAACGCCCGATCTCGCAGACGACAGTGGCCGCATCGCACCCGAATTTCTGTGGGCCGCGCTCGACTGTCCCGGCGCCTTCGCCATCGACAAGGAGCCCATCCTCCTTGGCCGTATGACCGCAAAGATCATCGACCGCCCAACGACCGACGCTGCCATCATCGCTGTCGCGTGGTCAAAGGGTCAGGACCGCCGCAAGCATTTCGCCGGCTCCGCCCTCTTCACCGAATCCGGCGCCCTCCTCGCCTTCTCCGAACAGACCTGGATCCAGATCGACGCGCACGCGCCGCCGAAGGAATTGTAGACGGGATGGGCGCAGTCACGATCGACCCCAAAATCGAGCCCAGGATTTTGCCGCTTCTGTCGAAAGGGGAGCAGCTTCTCTGGGCTGCAAAGCGACAAGGCCCGTCATCACGTCAGTGGAAGGAGCTCTGGATCGTCCTCATTGTCGCGGGAATTGTGATCGCAGCGACCACATTTTGGTTTGGACCATATGCAGTTATCTGGCTGGTCGCGATCAACCTGCTCTTCCATATGCCGTCCGTAATATGGAACTCTGTTGCGCAGTGGTCGTATGTATTTGCGCTCACTGATCAACGCGTGATTTTCATGCGTTCTCTTCCACCTTCCAATTGGCTGAGCGTTCATCTCACTGATGTGAATCCCCACTGGGTACGATTCGGCGAAGGTAAGGGGATAATTCAATTGGCAGGAAAGGTGACAACTCGTGGCCCTTGGAATTGGTGGCAAGCGCGCACGATAAGAGCCTTCATAGAAGGTGTGCCAAACCTAGAGGACGTCCGCGCGCTGATACTGGAACGCGCTGCTTCCGCAAAACCTCCCAACCCCGAATTGCAGCGGCAGCAGCGAAAGCGGCATCCTGTCTACGGCTAACCGGAACCGTTAGGGTCGCTCGCACGCTGATACCGCCATGAATACGTTCGTCATCAGCACGCTCGATCTCGCCAAGGCCTATGGCGTCTACATTCTCGTCACGGGCCTCGCTGGTCTATTCGCATCGGACCGCTGGAAGCTGGTGATGGAGGATTATACCCGCTCGCCCGGTCTTACATACCTCACAGCCGCCATCGTCTTCGGCCTCGGCCTCGTACTGGTCACGCTCCATAATCTTTGGACCGATCCACTCGCCATCATCGTCTCTCTGATCGGCTGGATCGTACTGATCGAAGGCGTCGCGCTCATGGCCTTGCCCGAAGCGCTTCTCAAATTCGGTGCAGCCGCCGTCGCCTCGCGCAACACAACCCGCATCTGGGCCATATTCGCCCTCATTGCCGGGATGTTGCTCCTGTTCGCCGCTTTCACCGGCCGCGCCACCGTCACGCTCTAGCCGCCCTCTAGACGCCAACCCGCCAACCGGTCCAAATCGCGCATGGTCACTGCGCTCTCCATCGGTCTCGGCCTGCTGGCGCTCGCCGCGCTGGCGTTCTGGATCCTCGCGATCCGCCTGTCCTACCGCATCGAACGCCTGCGCAGGCCGGATCTGCCCAAGCCGCGCCTCGTCTACACCAACATTTTCGCAACTGCCTTCTGGACCCCGCCCGCCGCCGACCCGCAGGAAAAGAAGCTTCAGGCAGAGCTTCGCACCCGCCTGATAGCGGCGCTTGCCTGCCTACTCGTGATGGCGGCGTTCAGCTTCGCCCTGCCGCTGCTGCCATCAGACCGGATCGCCGCCGCTCAGCCATCCGGCCCGCCGCCCGTCCACGCCGTCGGCACAACGCTCAGCTACATCCGCTCCAACCAGAACGGCGCAAAGCCCGAGCACATCCTCGTCCACATCCCCGCGCTGAACGCGATCCACGTCGCAAAAATGGTCGCGCCCTGCACGGACGCCGCCTATGTCACCGCCATCGTCGATCCATCGACGAACGAAACCACCGCGCTCGTCGGCGGGCGCCTGCAACGCGACGCCACGCAACTCCCGCAGGCCTTCCTCACGCTTGATCCAGCGCGCAAGCTGATCGTCCGCCTCGGCGACCCCGCATCCGAACCCGCCGAAACACCCGACGCCCCGCCCGCCCCATGGCGGATGTATGATTTCGATCTCGCCGAGTTCGCCCTGCTCGGCCCACGCGAACCCAAAAGCTTCACCTTCGGCCTGGCCATGGCCTGGCCCGATGGCCCGCCGCCGATCATCCGCATTCTCGGCGCCGCCAACGCGAAATTCCTCTACACGTCAGACAGCGGCGCCCGTCACCACTTCCAGGTTTCCGGCCCCGCCTTCACCGATCCCAACATTGGCGATCGCGGCGGCGAACTCATCACCGACTCAAAATTCGGCCACGTCATCGAAGCCCGCTTCGGCCGCCCCAATCATTCCGGCTATGACAACTTCCTGCTGAAGCTCACCGCCACTGCCGAAGGCGCGGATGGCGAGAAAATCTGGAACGACGCCATCGCCGCCCACTGGGCCAACTGCCCAGCCGAAGAAAACTGACGCCCCCTGCGCTATCGCTTTCCGCAAGGCCGCGAACCCGTAGCCATCACCGCAGCAGTGTCAGCGCTTCCTTGCAGATGCGCTGGAATATCTCCGCCGCAGGCGCCGCCTCTGCGCGCGACCCCGCCTGCCCACTCCACAAAGGCATGAAATCGGCAGACCCACGATCACCCGCCGCCTTGGCCAGCGGCGCACTCACCGCGCGCTGCGCTGGAAACGGCGCTGCATCGCCCTCGTTCGCCGAAAGCTCCCGCACCAGCCGGTTGCGTAGTGAGCGTGCAGGCCGTCCCGTGAATACGCGCGTCAGCTTCGTCGTATTGTCGGGCGTCTCGGCCAGCGCCTGCTTGTGTAGCGCATGCGCGCTGCTTTCCGGCGTGCGCAGGAAGGCAGAGCCGATCTGCGCGCCCGAAGCGCCCAGCATCATCGCCGCCGCCACGCCCCGCCCGTCAAAAATCCCGCCCGCCGCAATGACGGGAACGCTCACCGCGTCCACCACCAGCGGCACAAGCGCCATCGTCCCCATGTCATTCTCATGCGGCGCGCCGATGAACGCCCCACGATGTCCACCCGCCTCGGCGCCTTGGGCAATGATCGCGTCCATGCCGCCCGCCTCCAGCGCTCTCGCCTCGGCAACATGCGTGGCGTTGCCGATCAGCTTCACACCCGCCCGCTTCAGCGCATCGACCGCATGCGCCGACGGCAGCCCAAAATGAAAACTCACAACCTTCGGCCCACATGCCAGCAGCACGTCCAGAATCTCGTCGCCGAAAGTCGGCGCGCCTGCCTTCGGCGCTGCGACGTCACCCAGCCCGAACTCCGCATAGTACGGCGCCAGCGCAGCCCGCATCGGCCCAGGATCATGGCGCGCCAGATCCGGCTCCTGATGCACGAAGAAATTGAAGTTCACGGCCCGGTTCGCTCCCGCCGCCACTTCCGCAGCCGCCCCGCGTAGCTGCTCCCCGGTCATCATCGCGCATCCCAGCGCCCCCAGCCCTCCGGCATTGGAAACGGCAATTGCCATGGCCGGCGTGGATGCCCCCGCCATCGGCGCCTGAAGCACAGGATGCTCGATGTCGAACAGTTTCTGCAGACGATCAGTCGGCCACATGGCTGGTTCCTTCCGAATTCCTGCGTTCGCAAAGCGACCGTGGCGCCACTCGCGTGTCTGCGAAAGCTCCGATTGAAATACCTTCGCCGGCAAACTAGTTTGGCGTCCGTGACCGTAACGCCCGAAACCCCTCCGCCGCCCGGCGCCGTGCCGATGGAAAAGCTGCTTGTCGGCCTGCGAGGCCAACTGCAGAAGGACGAGCATGTGCTGTGGCAAGGCCGCGGCAGCGGCCGCGCCTTCACTGTTTTCAATCGTGCGCTGCTCCTTCGCTTCGTCCTGCTCGCGATCGCGGTCGGCGTGGTCATCGTGTGGATGCTGACCGGCCCGAACCAGGCGAATAGCTGGGTCGCATGGGCGCTGGTCGCCATTCTGGCGGCGCGCGTCGCCCTGTTCGTATGGCAAAGTTCCAACACGCCCTCGCGGCAGGTCGCGATGCTCACGACAAAACGCGTCGTCTCGGTCGACGAGCTGCGCCCAGAAACCAGCTGGGCCGTCCATCACGGCGGAGAAGGCCGCGCCGAGGGCGAGCATCTCGACCCGCACCCCATCATCGTGACCGGCACGAAGGCGCGCGGCCATATTCGGCTCAACAACTCGACGCGCAAGATACGCGCCTACCCGCCCTTCATCCTGTTCAGCGCTGAACAGCCCCTCGAACTTGCGGAAAAGATCAAGCGCACATTGAAGATCGACCAGCCGATCGAAGACCGCACGAAGTGAGCAGCCCGCGGGATATCTGGGCGCCACATCTGGCTGCGGGCGAACGCATCGTCTGGAGCGCCTCTGTGTCCGCGAAGCTGGTCGCGGCCGATAGGCTCCGCCAACGCGGCATCGCCATCGCGATCTTTATCCCCTCCGCCATCGTCGCCGCCTTGCTCGCCGTCGTCTTCATGGGCGCGATCGCCCCCACGCCGATGATCAATCCGAACGCGATGCTCGCGCCGGTCTATTTCGCCTTCGCCGCCGCCATCGCCGTCCTCGCGATCTCGCAGCTGTTCAAGCTCGCCCGCCCACGCCAGCCCGACGCCGCGCATTATGCCGCCACGACCGCGCGCCTGATCGCCCTCAACGCCGACGGCGCCATCGCCAGCGAAATTCCCGCCGCCGAGATCGGAGATGTCATGGCCGGCGGCAGCCGTCCCGACCTCGTCGTCCTGCGCCGCGACGAAGACAGCCAGGCCGCCGCCTTCCCCATCCGCTTCATCGAGCGCCCGCTGGAAGCCAAGGCAATCATCGAGGAAACCTTCCCCTCGCCCCCGCCGCCCGACGCCGCACTTGTATCAACGCCGCCGTAGCGTATGTTGCCGCGATCCGAGGGGCGCGGGCGTAAACCCGCTGAGATCAGCTCTGATACGAGCGAGCACCCTTAGAACCTGATCCGGGTCATGCCGGCGCAAGGGACGGGAAACGATGTCAGATCTTCTAGAAGTCCAGAATCCGCTCACGCTCCGTCTGGCGCTGTTCATCGGCGTCTATCTGGTCGCTGCATCCAGCGCCCTCGTGCGCCCGTCGCTGGCCGGCGCGCTCCTGAAAAGCATCAAGGCGTCGCCCGGCATCATGCACGCGACCGCCGCGCTCACCACGTTCGTCGGCCTCGGTCTGCTCGTCGCCCATATCGACTTCTCATCCGCCGCCGCCATCCTCGTCACAGCGACCGCCATCTGGTGGGCCGTCGAAGGCCTCGGCATGCTCGCGCTCGGCCATGTCCTGCCGATCGACACGCCCTTCGCTATCAAGAACTACGCCCTCTCCAACATCCCCGCGCTGATCATCGGCGCCTATCTCGTCATTGCAGGCGTCGTGGGCCTTTCCACCTTGACCGCTGGACCATCGGGATGACACCTACACCCGACGCCAGCTCGTCTTCCCGCAGCGGTCCTGCCAATCCAGCCGCCAGTGACGAAGCTTTGAAGCGCACTCTACGCTACGTTTTGCAAGCGGGTGAGACTGTCATATGGGCAGAACGCCCGACAGCACGTCTCCTGCCAGAGACCACGACTGGATATCTCAACTGGTTGCCGGTTGCGCTTCTGCCCCTCCTCGGGGGAATTATTATGGCCTTCAGCATCGATTCATCGCAATCAACCGATCGCGTTCTACCTGTGATCGCCTTCGCTCTGGTCTGGATGGCTATCACGGTATCCGCCGCCTATTTCACAATCACCCGCCCGCGCCATACGATCTGCGTCTTGACGGACCGGCGCTTTTTCAGCCTCGACACGCGCATTCCATTCCTAGCAGATTCATACTGGAAGCGTGTGGATTCATCCGCGCCTATTCGTGCCGTCTCGCTTCAAGGCCGCCTCGCATCGCCCGTCCTGGTGCTACAGACGCTGCGCTTCACAAGAGAGATGAAAGTCGCGGAGTTTGCCGGCCTATCAGATGCGCGGGAGGTCGCTGAACTCATTTGCAAGACGCTGAACTGCTCAAACTTCAAGGACCTCACGCCATGAACAAGCACCTCGACCCCAAATCGATCGAGCCCTTCCGCGTCACCACCGGCCCGCTGCCCGCCAGCCGCAAGCTCTACAGCCCCGCGCCCGGCTTCTCCGACGTGCGCGTGCCTTATCGCGAGATCGCGCTGCACCCGAGCGCCAAGGAAGAGCCTGTCCGCGTCTACGACACCTCAGGCCCCTACTCCGATCCCACCGTCACGATCGACGTGCATGAAGGCCTGCCGAAAATCCGCCTGCCGTGGATCAACGCACGCGGCGATAGTTCGCCCTACACCGCCCGCCATGTGAAGCCGGAAGACAATGGCCACGTCACCGGCGACAAGCTGGTCACCGAATTCCCCAACCTGCTCACGCCCCAGCGCGCCAATCCCGGCCGCGCCCTCACGCAGCTGCAATACGCCCGCGCCGGCGTCATCACCGCCGAGATGGCGTATGTGGCCCATCGCGAAAACATCTGCCGCGCCGCGATGGCTGAAGGCGCAGAAGCCCGCCGCGCCGATGGCGAAGACTTCGGCGCCGAAATCCCCGCTTTCATCACCCCTGAATTCGTGCGCAGCGAGATCGCCCGCGGCCGCGCCATCATCCCCGCCAACATCAACCACCCTGAGCTTGAGCCCGTCATCATCGGCCGCAACTTCCTGGTGAAGATCAACGCCAACATCGGCAACAGCGCCGTCACCTCCTCGGTCGAGGAAGAGATCGAGAAGATGGTCTGGTCCATCCGCTGGGGCGCGGACACAGTCATGGACCTCTCCACCGGCCGCAACATCCACAACATCCGCGAGTGGATCATCCGCAACGCGCCCGTCCCCATCGGCACCGTGCCGATCTACCAGGCGCTCGAAAAAGTCGGCGGCGACCCCGACAAGCTCGACTGGTCCGTCTTCAAGGACACGCTGGTCGAACAGTGCGAACAGGGCGTCGACTACTTCACCATCCACGCCGGCGTGCGCCTGGCTTACATCCACCTCACAGCAAAACGCGTCACCGGCATCGTCTCGCGCGGCGGCTCCATCATGGCGCGCTGGATGCTCTCGCGTCACAAGGAGAGCTTCCTCTACGAGAAATTCGACGAGATCTGCGATCTCATGGCGCAATACGATGTCTCGTTCTCGCTGGGCGACGGCCTGCGCCCCGGCTCCATCGCCGACGCCAACGACGCCGCGCAATTCGCCGAACTCGAAACCCTGGGCGAGCTCACGAAAGTCGCATGGGACAAGGGCTGCCAGGTCATGATCGAAGGCCCCGGCCACGTGCCGATGCACAAGATCAAGGTGAACATGGAGAAGCAGCTGAAGGTGTGTGGCGAAGCCCCTTTCTACACCCTCGGGCCGCTCACCACGGATATCGCCCCCGGCTATGACCACATCACCTCCGGCATCGGCGCCGCGATGATCGGCTGGTTCGGCACGTCCATGCTCTGCTACGTTACGCCGAAGGAACATCTCGGCCTGCCCGACCGCGACGATGTGAAGGTCGGCGTCATCACCTACAAGATCGCCGCCCACGCGGCAGACCTCGCCAAGGGCCACCCCGCCGCCAAGCTACGCGACGACGCCCTCTCCCGCGCCCGTTTCGAATTCCGCTGGGAAGACCAGTTCAACCTGAGCCTCGACCCCGAAACCGCCCAGAAATTCCACGACGCAACCCTGCCGAAGGACGCCCACAAGGTCGCCCACTTCTGCTCCATGTGCGGCCCGAAATTCTGCTCGATGAAGATCACGGCGGACGTCCGCGAATACGCGGCAAAGCTCAACGACCCAACCATGTCCTCCACCGGCGAAGCCGGGGGAGGTGGCGCGCCGCAAAGCGGCGTGACGGAGGGGGCTGCTACAACACGCGCCGATGTCGAAAAAGGCATGGCCGACATGAGCGCAAAATTCGCGGAAGTCGGAAAAGAACTCTACGTCTCGGAGAGCGGCAAGAAGCGCGAGGCGATTGATTGATGCTCCGCGCACCCGGCACAATCGCCACGCTGCTTCTCGCTGCGATCGCCGCTTGCACTGGTTGCGTGCAAGAGGACAACGGCTTCGCGTACACTTGCATGCCGGGCGGTGGCATGTTCGACGGAATATCGTGCGAGGTCCCACTCACTCGGAACTTCTTGCTCTGGTACCCGGAGGACGGCGACGGCCCGGGAATTCATGAAACGATCGACGGCCTCGAAGGTCATGCCGAGGTCATCCCCGGAACGGGCAAGACCCAGATCCGCAAAGTCGGCTTTGACAGCAACTGGCTTGTTGCGGGTGACTCCAATGACGGCTGGTATGTCGTCGATCTTCGCGGTGCCGAGCGAGGCGCTATCGTCGGTCCGCTCTCACTTGAAGAGCTGCGCGTCCGCTTTCCTTCGCTCCCACCCACCCGCGACGTTCCTACCCCTCGCCGGTAAACGCGGTCAGTCCGTAGTTGGCGACGCTTCGCGCCGGGTAGGGTGCATTGAGCGGAGCGAAATGCACCGTTGCCGCCCCGCCCGCCATGTGGTGCATTTCGCTTCGCTCAATGCACCCTACGCCGGTTGTTCACATGCCCCGCATCATCGTCGTTGCCGGACCGAACGGCGCCGGAAAAACCAGCTTCGCAAACCGCTATCTGCCCGAAGCCGAACGCCCGCTCGCGTATGTCAACGCCGACGAAATCGCACGCGAGACCGGCTTCGCGGACCTGCCGCCATCGGCAAGAGACATCGCAGCCGGCCGCGAAATGTTGCGCCGCCTCGATGCGCTCGCTGACATGAAATCCGATTTCATGTTCGAGACCACACTTGCCTCCCGCACTTACGCCGCCCGTTGGCGCAAATGGAGCGCCGCAGGATACCGGATCGAGCTGATCTATCTGCGCCTGCCGGATGTGGCCGCCTCGCTCGCCCGTGTCGCCCGCCGCGTCGCGGCAGGCGGCCACAGCATCCCGGAAACCACGATAAGACGACGTTTTGAACGTTCTCTCGAGTATTTGCAGACCCTCTACAAACCCCTATCCGATGCATGCTATATATACGACAGCAAGGAAGGCGATTTCGAACTCGCCGAGGAATGGATCAAGGAATGAAAGCCTCTTCCGAACGTGAAGCGATCGACACGGCTTTGAAGCGCGCCGCGAAAGACGCCATTTCAGGTTCGCGCGAGCAGCGTTCTGGCCGGCTGCTGACAGCGGCTGACGCCAAACGCAGAGCCGCCTCCGTTCTCTCGCAGGACGACAAGAAGCGGCGCTAGCCGCCATGAGCCTCGACCACATCACCGCCGCCCTCGCCCGCAATGATGCGGACGAACTCCTCCACATTCCCATCGCGCTTTCGATGGAGCCGCCGGAGGAGGAGCATCCTGGCTATGCCGAGAAGATCTGCCGCGAGCTGGCGAGGCATCCGAACTTCAACGTGCGCGGCAACGCCATTCTCGGCTTCGGGCATCTGGCGCGCACGGCGGGCATCATCTGGAAGCCGAAGGAGGTTCGCGCCCTCGTCGAAGCCGGCCTTGCCGATCCCGACGAATACGTGCGCGGACAGGCCGAGGCTGCCGCGGATGACCTGCGCCACTTCCTCAAATGGAAACTGAAAAAGCCGAAGCGCTGACGGCCCGGCCTTAACAGCCATTCATCAAGCGGCGCCCTTTGGGCGCCTGACGTTGAGTCAGCACGTGCTTTCTGTGACGCAAAGAGTCGCAGAATGCCCATGTGACTGCATCGTAATGCGCCCCGGACTCATTCAGCCACTATTGCGCGCGTTGATAGGCATGAGGCCGCACGCATCGCGGCGATGAAAGGTCTGGTCGCAAAATGTCGTTCCAGGAATGCACCCAACTTCTTCGTGACGCAGGCACGCTGCGCATCAACGCGGCTGAGTTCTCGATGGAAGAACTCGAAGCCGCCGCCGCCCTCGCGCAGTCAAAACGCGCCCGCCTGATCATCGACAATCTCAAGGGCCGCAGCTGCGCCGATGTCGGCCGCATCGCGGATGCCGGCGGCCGCCAGGTCACCTTCGGCGACATCTACCTGCTCTGATCCGCGCCCTGCCCCGGCGCGCCGCAGACCCCTGCGATTCCGGCGATTTGCGCGCCGCTGGCTGCACGCCGGATCGCCCGTCCGGCGATTTTGAAAAAAGTTATCCTACACCCCCCTGACCTGACACGATAATGCGCGGTCAAAGTCAGAAGGGCCGTGCAGATGAACCGTTACAAGCCAACATGGGAGCCGCCGCCCTACACGCCGGCGCCCGTGGAGCTTCCCGACAATCCGATGGACGTCATGGTTCAGTTGCGGGAATTCGCAGCCAGGGTGTGGGGCGAAATCTGCGGCCTGTTCGGCGCGCCGAACGAGCTGGTGCAGCAGGTCATACAGACCCGTCCGTTCATGCGGCAGGCCCGCGACTGGGTCAGCAATCTCGAAATGCTGATGAAGCGGATCATCATCATTCTCGCGCTGTCGATGAAGCTGCCGCCCGTGCGGCCATGCAAGCCGCGCCCGGACACGCGATGGCAGGAGTCATCCCGCATCCGCCGCTCGCACTGGCGCCAGCCGGAAACATGGAAAGTCTCGTTCCGCATGATGCCGCAGCGCCAGCGCGAGCGTGACGATGTTGTGCGCCCGCCATCCGCGTCGCTGAAACATCTCGCGCGCACCTATGGCGTCGCGCGCCGCATCGAGACGCTGCGCCGCGTCATCAGCAACACGAAGCCATTCGCCGTGCGCTTTGCCCGCAGCCTCGCGCGCTTCAAGGCGCGCAACGATCGCGCCAATGCGAAAACGGTGCTCGCCCCGCGCCCGTGGGATTTCCATCCGCACCTGTCGAGCGTCGGCGAGTTCGGCGTGCATGACGGCATGGTCCTCGCCCACCCCCTCGCCGCCCGCAGCCTGCACATCTGGCAGCAGGACCTGCTCGAGCCCGGATAGGCAGCACGCATTATCCTGCGGCAAGGCAAAGCCGCGACCCGAGACCCCTGCTCCGCCACATATCTCCTCGCCCCGCGCGCGAAGCCCCGATGCCTCCCGCGAGATAGCGATCGCACGCCTTGACGAGATAGTTTCCATAATGCAGAAATATTCTGTAGATCGGAAACATAAAGGCGCGCGCCATGGCCCATACGCCCTCCATCACCCCCGCCATCTCCTATCTTGATCCAAGAGCCGCCCTCGATTTCCTCCGAAACGCCTTCGGCTTCGAACTCGATCTCTTGATCGAAGACGAAAACGGCAATGTCGCCCACAGCCAGATGGTCTATGGCGATGGAAAGATCATGGTGGGCACCGAATGGAGCGCCAATCACAAATCTCCCAGATCCATCGGCGGCCTCTGCACCCAGACCGTCCACATGCATCTCACCGAAAACATCGACACCCACTGCGAAACCGCGCGGAAGGCAGGTGCAGAGATCATCGCCGAATGCGAAACGCAGTTTTATGGCGACCGCACCTATCGCGCCCGCGACCCCGAAGGCCATATCTGGACATTCTCACAGACCGTCGAAGCCATGACCCCCGCCGAATGGGACAAGAACACAGGCCTCAAGACCTGGTCGCGCGAGTAATGTCCGCGAAAAAAAAGCCTGAGATCGACACAATCCTCTCAGCCCTCGCCGATCCCGCAAGGCGCCGCGCAATCGAGATTCTCGGCGAACGCCCCCGCAGAGCCGGCGAACTCGCGGATCTGCTCGATCTTCCAGCCCCCGCCATGAGCCGCCACCTGAAAGCGCTCAAGGCATCGGGCCTCGTCATCGAGTCCCACCCCGAAATCGATGCCCGCGTCCGCGTCTACGCCCTCAACGCCCCGCGCCTCTCCGAGCTGAAGGACTGGCTGGAAAAAGCCGAACAGCTCTGGTCCGGCCAGCTCTCATCCTTTGCCGCTCACATCGCAAAGCGCGAGATCGCCAGAGGAAAGGCGAAATGACCTCGCGCGTCGTCGTCTCCATCCGGGTGCCGTGTTCTCCCATACAGGCCTTTGAAGTCTTCACCGATGAAATCAGTGAATGGTGGTCCGACAACGAACTCTTCCGTTTCACGCCCCGCAGCCCCGGCAAGCTCGCCTTTGAACCGCCCTCCGATGCCTCGCATGGCCGGCTGGTCGAGCAGCTTCCCAACGGCAAGATATTCGAGATCGGCCCCATCCGCGTCTGGCATCCGGGCGAACGCCTCGTTGTGGGTTGGCGTCAGGCGACCTTCGGGCCCGAACATGCGACCGAAGTGGAAGTCCGCTTCGAGCCTGTGGGTTCTCACACACGCGTTACCGTGGAGCATCGTGGCTGGGATACGGTCCCGCAAGATCATCTGGCGCGTCATACTTTCCCGCTGACCATTTTTTATCAACGCCAAGGCGAACAATGGCGCGCGGGACTGGAGCATTTGCGCAATAAGCTCTCTCAAGATTGACTGACCTCACTCCGCCAGCGTATCCGCGCTGGTCCCTGGACCCCCGGAGCCGGACATGGCCACCGCCGCTGCATCGCCCTCGTCCTCCGGTCCGTCCCGGTTCGGCAAGAACGCGTTCTTCTTCATCATCGTCACCGTGTTCATCGACATGATGGCCTTCGCCGTCATCATGCCCTCGATGCCCGAACTGATGGCCGAACTGCTCAACGGCAAGGACGCCCTGTTCGCTGCGAAGGCGCAGGCAGCCGCCGGTACGGCAGGCCCGCTGGAAACCATGCTGTCGGATGCCTCTCCCTGGGGCGGCTACATTACCGTTGTCTATGCGATCATGAACTTCCTCTCGGCCCCGATCCTCGGCGGCCTGTCGGATCGCTTCGGGCGCCGGCCGATCCTGCTGATCTCGATCGGCACGCTGGCGATCGACTTCGTTATCATGGGGTTCGCCCATTCGATCTGGCTGCTCTTCCTAGGCCGCATCCTGTCCGGCATTTCGGGCGCCACACATTCAACCGCCGCCGCCTACATCGCTGACGTCACCGAGCCCGCCGAGCGCGGCAAGGCTTACGGCATGCTGGGCGCCGCCTTCGGCCTCGGCTTCATCCTCGGGCCAGCCATCGGCGGCTTCCTCGGCCAGTTCGATCCGCGCTTCCCCTTCTTCGCTTCCGCCGCGCTGGCCGCCGTGAACTTCTGCTATGGCCTATTCGTCCTGCCGGAATCGCTGGATCAGGAACATCGCCGCAAGTTCAACTGGAAACGCGCCAACGCCTTCGGAACTTTTGCTCACCTGGCGAAAGTCCCGTACCTCGCCTGGTTCATGCTGGCGCTCGGTCTGTTCAACTTCGCGCACTGGGTTTATCCCGCTACGTTCAGCTATTTTGGCGCCGTGCGTTATGGCTGGGACCCGGGCATGCTGGGCTGGTCGCTTGCCGCCGTGGGCATCGGATCGACCATCGTGCAGGGCGGCCTTGTTGGCCCGATCATCAAGAAGTTCGGCGCGACGACCACGACCGTCTTCGGCTTCCTCGTCTGTGTCGTGACGTTCGCGGCCTACGCCGCGGCGACTGAAGGATGGATGGTGTTCCTCATCATCCCGTTCGGCGCCTTTGCAGGCGTGCTTGGCCCGGCGATCAACCAGATCATGATGGCGCGCACGCCGAAAAATGCGCAAGGCGAGCTGCAAGGCGCCATCGCCAGCGTGCAATCCCTCTCGAACATCTTTGCGCCGCTCGCGATGACGCAGACCTTCCACTACTTCACGTCGACAAACGCGCCGGTCTATTTCCCCGGTGCAGCCTTCACGCTGGCGTCTGTTTTCTGCGCCATTTCGCTGATCCCCCTGATGCGCGGGCTACGTATTGCGCCCAAGGTAGAGACGCAGCCTGCTGATCCAGCCGGTGAAGCCGTGCCGCAGGAAGCGCATGAAGCCGGCGTGAAAGCCGGCGACACGGCAGCACAGACGGCGTGACGATGGCGGCAACGGAACCTCGCCCCGCCCTCTTCCTTGACCGCGACGGCGTGATCAATATCGATCGCAATTACATCTATCGCGTCGAAGATTTCGAATGGGTCGAGGGCGCCGCTGATGTGATCAAGCGGTTCAACGACAAGGGCTGGTGGGTGTTCGTCGTCACCAATCAGTCCGGCATTGCGCGCGGCTATTACACCGAAGAGCAGATGCAGACGCTGCATGACTGGCTGAATGTCGAACTGGAAAAGCGCGGCGCGAAGATCGATCGGATCTATCATTGCCCTTTCCATGAAGAAGGCACGATTCCGCGCTACACGAAGGACAGCTACGACCGGAAGCCGAAGCCGGGCATGCTGATCCGAGCGATGACGGATTTTCCGGTCATCAAGGAGCGTTCATTCCTGATCGGCGACAAGCAGGCTGACCTTGAAGCAGCAAAGGCTGCAGGCGTGCGCGGCTTCCTGTTCTCAGGCGGCAATCTCTCGCAATTCGCCGACTGGGTGCTCGCCGACATGGGCGAGAGCCGCTGACGATCAACCCGGCGGCGTTGCCGGTGGCGTCGCAGGCGCGACCGGAGCCGTCGGCGCCGGAACGGGCTCAGCAGGCGCCTGGGGCGCGGGTGTCGCCGGGACCGTTTGTGGCACGACAATCTGAGCAGGCGGCGTCACACGCGGAGCAACTGTCGCGGCCTTCGGCGCAGCCGGCACAGGCGTTGCGGCGGGCGCATTGTATTGCACCGCGCCCTCGGGCGTCTGCACCGGGGTGGTGACGGCCGTGCAGTTCTGTGCGCCACCAGGAACCTGTTGCGACTGGAGGTCGAGCGCGATGGTGTTGTCGAGGTTCGGCTTCAGCTCGAAAGCGTCCTGGCTCGCATAGATGTCGTACACGGCGCCGTCGGCCATGAGCTGGCCCGAGTCAGACGTGTGCGAGAGATCAGCGAGGTTGAGCAGCTTCCAGCTTGTGCCGAGGCAGCCGAAGAAATCACCCGAGTTGCATTCCTCCGTCGTTTCGCGGCGCGGCGTGTAAGTGTTGGTGCAATTGGGATCGACATAGGTGCCGTAGATCTCGCTGACCTTGAACAGCGAATCCATGCCGATGACATTGGCCCACGGCTTGAACTTCACCACCGGGCCGGAAATGTGAACGCGCTCTCCCGTAATCTGGAAATCAACCGGCTTGCCGCGCAGCTTGCCATCATCGGCAAGATCGAGCGACGCGGTGAAATTGTGGTCGCCGACTTTCTTCAGCACGACCTGGCCAGCCAGACGCTCCTTCGACAGCGCCGCATAAGTCTGCAGATTGAGGCCGATCAAGCCCACAATCATGGCGCCAGCCAGCGTCAGACCGCCGAACAACACGCGCAGCAGGCCCGAGCCCAGCTTCGCCTTGAACACGGCCATGATGCCGCCCACCAGCATCAGGACGCCCACGAGGCCCACGAACGCCGGAATCAGCCACCAGATGGACATGCCTTGAGACCCTTCACCACCAAATGGGCACGCCTCTCCCGGGCGCTCGATCCCACATCCAGAGGGGTGTTTACCAAATGCCGAGGGGATCGCCTACCCAGCCAGATGCACATGCAGACACACAGCATTGCTTGCTGAATTTTCAGGAATTGGCCTAATTTGGCAAAGCTGATCAGCAGGGGGAGAGATGGTGAGAGATTGGATCGTCGCAGCTTTGCTCGCCCTCGTTTGCGCCATTCCGGCAGAGGCGCAGGCGCCCACCGCCAACAGAACTCAACCTGAATTCTTGAAGCCCGACGAAATCATCCGCCAACTCCCTGGCCGCTGGGAATACCGACCCAAGGATGGCTGGAAGCCGGAAATGTTGAAGGGAAGCATCAGGTGCAGCGAGAATGCCGAACGCATTTGGTTCGATCGCGACGCAAAGGGCCTCGTCTATCATTCGCAGAACGAAGAGGCCGGGTCGAAACCAACCACCAGCCGGATAGGGACCGATGGTGTCTTGGTTTTTCAGAAGCCGTTGATCCGGATTCAGTACGAAGGCGAGAAGGGGTGGGACAAGAACGGCAAGCCTATCATCTGGGAAATCTGGATGCCCGACACAGACACCTTCCACTGGCGTATTATGGGTTGGCCGCCTGACGCGATGATGCCGCCCATACGCCGATGCAAGGACAAGATGACTTCTTAGTCCAAGTCCCGCGCGCTGCTGGCGTCTAGAAGACGCGCGGGCGGTCCTTGCGCTCGAGATGGAGGCCACACTCCTCCTTCTTGAAGCCGACCCAGCGTCCTGAACGGACGTCGTTCGGGTCAGTCGGCCGCACGGTGCAGGGCCAGCAGCCGATGGACGGATAGCCGTCTGCGACCAGCGGATGCGGCGGCAGCTTCCGGTCGGTGAAATACTGATCGACGTGTTCGTGCGTCCAATCCGCAAGCGGATTGAACTTGAACTTGCCCTCGGAGAATTCCACGACCGGCAGGTTCACCCTGCCCCCGCCATGGAAGCGCTTGCGGCCCGTGATCCACGCCTCGAAACCATCCAGCGCAGGTCCAAGCGGGCGCACCTTGCGCACTTCGCAGCAGGCATCCGGGTCTGTCTTGTTGAGCACGCCCTTCGGGTCGACGGCCTTCACCTCGTCCTTCACCGGATTGACGGTGTGGATGCCTGTGAGGCCCAGGAACGCTTGCAGCGTGTCGCGGTATTGCAGCGTCTGGTGGAAGTGCATGCCGGTGTCGATGAACACGATGGGCATGCCCGGATCGACTTCGGCGATCAGGCCGAGCATCGCGGCGCTTTCCGCGCCGAAGGACGAAACATAGGTGATCTTGCGACCGAACTCGCGCACGGCGGCGGCGATGACATCCTGAGCGGATTTTCCGCGCAGCTCAGCATTAAGGCGCGCGACCTTCTCGTCGGTCGTTTCCGAAGCAGATGTGACAGACGTCATTCGGCGGCCTTTTCCTCGCGCTTCTTCTGGCGCTTCATGAAGATGGTGTCGGTGGTGTCCGACGCCGCCTGGTAGAATTCTGAAAACTCGTGTGCGGAAAAATCGTAGACGCCTTCAGCATTGGCCTCATCGATCATCACGGCATCGAAGCCGGAGCGGATCATCAGGCGCAGCTGGTCGCGCAGGACTTGGCCCGTCGCGCGGATTTCGCCCTTGTAGTTGTAGCGGCGACGAAGCAGCTGCGACTGCGAGAAGGCGCGGCCATCCGTGTATTTCGGGAATTGCAACTCGATCAGGTGAAGCTGGTCGAGGAAGGGGGCAAGCAGCGCGGGATCGTCGCTGACCGCAAGACGCACGCCGATGGAGCGGTTGCGAGCGAGAAGCTGGTCATGCTCCGACAGGAAGCGGGCGAGCGAGACAGTGATGCAGCCGCCGGGCGACAGCTCGTGACCATCCTCGACGAACGCCCAGACGTCATCGACGACTTTTCCGTCCTTAAGCAGAGGCATAGAGCGCCTCCTTGAACGGCGCCTGGCCGAGGCGGGTCATCGTGTCAGCCAGCTTTTCGGTCTTCGATATGCGCAGTTCCATGTAGCGGGAGATCACGCGCTTCAGCGCGGGGGCGACTTCCTCGTGGCGCAGGCCGGGGCCCTGGATTTCGCCGATAGCAGCCTTCTCGTCGGCACGGCCGCCGAAGAGGATCTGGTAGAATTCCTCGCCCTTCTTGTCGACGCCGAGAATGCCGATGTGTCCGACATGGTGGTGACCGCACGCATTGATGCAGCCAGACACGTTGATGTGCAGCGTGCCGACTTCATCTTCAAATTCCGGGTCAGCGAACAGAGCCTGCACTTCGTTGGCGACCGAGATCGAACGCGCGTTGGAGAGGTTGCAATAATC